>Ga0208391_1000007_pt1 | contig 84189 bp, 74 predicted proteins | sample Knorr_S23_td_Bot_FD_185612 | JGI IMG/M metagenome (GOLD analysis project Ga0208391, IMG submission 185612) | Marine microbial communities from Southern Atlantic Ocean transect - Knorr_S23_td_Bottom_ad_3770_LV_A (SPAdes) (version 2) | ecosystem: Environmental > Aquatic > Marine > Oceanic | place... | reverse complement strand
CATTAATATTAAAATGTTTGGCGACTTCATTAGTCCAGCATCCGCAAACTATAACAATATAATCTGCAATACTATGATCTACTTCAAGTCCATCTTTATATATTATTTCAACTCCTTGTTGTTGAGCTTTTTTCTTAAACCAATTATGTAATGTAACAGGATCTAACCAAGCCTCTGACTCATCGGTGGTAATACAACCTCTATAAAGATCATCCACGTATAATTGGGGAAAGCTTTGTTTAATTTGTTCAGGTGTTAAACTTATTGTTGTAGCTCCATGTGTGTTTTGTGTTTCAATGCTACGATCATGGTCCCATTGTTGATTATTACCAAATAACATTAAATATCCATTATCAATGAAATCAACGTCAGTTTTATTTTTTATAAAATTAATACTGTATCTGCTCATATCAACATTGATTGGTGTAAAGAACTGACTTCTAAAGCCGCCACAACTGCGTGCAAAACTACTTAAATTGTAACTATTATCTTTTTCGTAGACAACAACATCACAATGATTACTTAAATGATATGCCGCACTTAAACCGATAATACCACCACCGATAATATGTACTTTCATAAAATTATTTCAACCTATCTTACCACTAAACACGAGGAATATTGAGAACAAACCTCCAATATGATAATAGAAAATTAATGCCGCAGTGGCTCAGTGGTAGAGCACGTCATTGGTAATGACGGGGTCGGTGGTTCAATTCCACCCTGCGGCACCATATTTTCCTTTATTTATTTGGGCATGTTGGTAGCCCCAGTCTCGGAGCGAATAATTTTACCATCTTTTATAATATACACAGCCATAACTGCCTGTCTTGAACCATCTTTAAAAGTAACAAAGCTATGAGCAACTCCTATTTCGTCATTTTCATAAATGATACGTTGATTGTCTGTCTTAGGAGCTTCATCACTCATGAACCATTCACTCAATTCATCTCTAGGAATATGCTTACCTGTTGAATGTTGTACCCAAACATAATCTTCACTAAGAACTTCATTATATTTTTCTAAATCTTTATTTTCCTCAGCATCATAAAGTTTTTGTAGTAAGTGACATCTTTATTCTCCTTTATTTATTTTGGCATATTGGTAGCACCAGTTTCAAAAGAAATTATTTTTCCATCCTGATATTTGAAAACTCCCATTACAGCTTGTGTGTTGCCATCTTTAAATGTTACAAAGGAATGTTCCACTCCAATTTCATCATTTTCGTAAATTACTCTTACTTTTTCTCTATTGATATCATCACTCATCGCCCATTTAATAACATCTTCTTTTGTTAAAACGTTACCAGACGCATGCATTGTAAACTTAAAATCATCATGCAAAACCTCTTTAAGTGATGCTTCGTCTTTTTGTTCAAGCGCATTATTATATTTTTCTAAAATAGACATGCTTATTCTCCTTTATTCTTGATTAATAACATATCACTAAGAAAAATGATTTACAATTTTCACTTGTGGTAATATTGCTAACGGTTAGGTTCAAGTTCGATTCTTTGTATCGGTACCATGATAAAATATGAAATTAAAAATTTATTATAGCCACAACCCCTTTTGGAGAGCTGAGGTTATGCGTGTCTCTTTGTTTATGGGCAATATTCCTTTCGAAGATGTGCGCATTTCAAGAGAGGAATTCAGAGAAGTTATTTTATCTGGCAAGCTTAGGAACGGAATGACTGTTCCTTTTCATCAACTGCCCGTGTTAGAAATTGATGGAAAAATTATAGGACAGACTGGCGGAATTGCTAGATTTTGTGGCAAACTATCAGACCTTTATCCAGAAGATAATATTTTAGCTGCGCAAGTGGATCAAATTATGGACACGGCTACAGATATCACAAATTTAATCAGCCCGACAGTTGGAGAAAAGGACGAGAAAATAAAAAAAAATATGCGAGAAAAACTCACTCATAAATTATTACCAAGGTGGCTTAACTACTTGGAGCAAATTCTGAATGAAAATAAAGACGCTATCTGGTTCGTGGGTAATAAGCTATCAATTGCCGATATTGCGATATGGAGGCTTCTTGGATGGATGAAATCTGGAATGTTAGACGGCATTCCATCAAACATCTGTGAACCATATACTAAATTGGATAACGTTTATAGCGCAGTGCACAAGCATCCAAAAGTTCAGGAATGGATGCTTACAAAGTACGGTAAAGAAATTTAGTTTGCCTTGGTAAGCTAATCTTTTCGTAATCCCCAGCAGTACTCGCGTCAAACTCTATCATCACACATGGCTCATCGCCAACTACCTGTGTTGATGACCTGGTTTACATTCGTACACATCACCAACTGCAATTTTTTCTTCACTTCCATCTTCATGCTGAACCAATAACGAGCCTGATTGTACCACTCCTAAGTGGTGAGCTTGGCAGCTGTCAGTACCAACAACAGGGGTAATGCACTCTTTCCAAACCCAACCTGGTTGAGCTGTTAATCTTGCAACTTTGGTATTTCCTACAGTAATTGTTTCAACCTTAGTTTTATCCGATGTTCTTACATCTTCTGAAGAAGCAAAGTCTAATTTATGAATTCCTGCACTCATAATAAATTTCCTTTCTATTAGTTATCTCTTGTTTTAGTATAATTTTCTTCGGTAATTTTGCTGCTATATTATAATACTGATGATATGTTCCATCAATATTGATATAAAATAAATTTTTAATGACTAACTTGAGTGTAAACATAAATAAGTTTGCCTTATTGCGAAACGCAAGAGGCACCAACCACCCTGATTTAGTTGAGGTTGCAGAGAGATGTGTGAATTTTGGGGCACAAGGAATAACACTGCACCCTAGGCCCGATGAAAGACATGCAAAGTTTTCAGATTTGCCGTTAATATCAAAATTAGTTAATTCTCACTCAAAAGTTGAGTTCAATATTGAAGGTTATCCGTCTGAAATATTTATCACTGAAGTAATAAATACCAAACCTGATCAAGTGACGCTTGTTCCTGATCCACCAGATGCTTTAACGTCTTCTTTTGGTTGGAATTGTAAAGAGCATAATATTTTTTTAAAAAAGGCTATTAAGCATTTTCAATCTAATAAAATTAGAGTTTCATTATTTATTAGCCCTTCAACCTATACTTTGGAATATTTATCAGAAATACAGCCTGATAGAGTGGAGTTGTATACCTTTGACTATGCAAAAAATTTTAGTACAGATAAAGAAGGCTCTATTAAGCCCTATAAAGACGTAGTAAATTTTCTGGAAAAAAATGCTCCTGATATACAGCTCAATGCAGGTCATGATTTGAATTTAAATAACTTAGAGTTTATTTTGAAAGAAATTCCGAGCATTAAAGAAGTTTCCATTGGACACGCACTAGTTTGCGATGCTTTCACCTTTGGTTTAGAAGAAACAATCAAAAAATACCGTGTAATCACTAGCATAAACTGAACTCATGACATTTTTTATATGGTTTCAGTTTGCCCTTGTTTGTTTAATTGGTGCAATGTCACCGGGTCCAAGTTTGGCTGTAGTTATTCGCAATAATCTTAATTTCAACAGATTAGCAGGAATTTTAACATCCTTGGGGCATGGACTTGGGATTGGCGTATACGCTACTGCAGCTGTTTTGGGATTAGGCTTTATTCTCAAAGCTAATCAAATGGTGTTTTTGATTATCCAAATACTTGGATTAATTTTTTTATTTCTTTTAGGCCTCATGTTTATTTTCCAAAAAAGAACGGATCAGAATGTAGAGGAACATCAACATCAGTTTAACTCGTTTTTTCAAGGATTTGTCATTGCTGTGATTAATCCAAAAATTTTAATTTGGTTCACTGCTATTTATTCTCAATTCATAAACATCAACGCCAATATTATATTTAATACAACCCTCGTTTTGACAGCTTCAATTATCGATGCCCTATGGTATATCCTCGTTAGCTTTCTGGTAACAGGTTATGGACTTAAAAATTTTTTAATTGAACGCAAAAAAATGATCCAAAAGATAACTGGGTCTTTATTAATTCTTATTGCTTTGAGCCTTCTTTACAAAATAATTAGTTAGCCACTAGATCAAGAACACGTAAAATATTTCGACCCATAACTTTTTCTATATCTTCTACTGAGTATCCCCTGCTCTCCAAAGCTTCGGCTATTTTGATGTGATCAATGCAGTCCTTCCATCCCTGAGGCAAGCAATCCAATCCATCATAATCACTGCCTATTCCCACATAATCAACACCAATTAGCTTAATAATATATTCAATATGATCGATAAATATATCTAACAAAGGAACAATATCTTCTAGTTTTTTTTGTAAATAGTGTTGTTTGGCAATCCAGGAGGCAGTCGGGTTCGGTTGTTTATGAGTAATTTGATCCAATTCGTTTTTGAATTGCTTTAAAAATTCTCTTTCTTTTTTCTTAAAAGAAGAATCAATAAAAAAAGGATAGGGGTTTAAGCCGATTAAACCTTGTGATTTTTTAATCTCTAAAATTTGATCATCTTTTAGGTTTCTAAAATGCGTACAAAGTTTGTAAACGCTAGAATGAGAGGCGATAAAAGGTTTCTTGGATATTGCTGCTATATCCCAAAAACTTTTCTCTCCGACATGGGACACATCAATCATCACCCCGTTGTCATTGCAAGTATGAATGACTTCCTGTCCAAATTTACTTAATCCAAAATGCTTAATATTTTTTTTATTGTGTACCTCATCATAACCTGAGCTAACCCAATCCAATGAATAATTCCATGTTGGTCCAAGATAAAACACCCCTCTTTCAATAAAATGATGGAGCTTCTCCAAAGAATTTTCTAAGGCCTCCCCGCCTTCCATGGCGATAGGAATGGACAATTGATTATTTTTTTTGCTTATAGTGATATCATTTAAAGTTTTAGGTATTGTAAGAAAGTCATTTTTTGTTGCTAGGGCTTCTATTGCATCGTACATTGCATTGGCAATCACAAATGCGCTTCCCTCCGGTGGAGTCTTTGAAGCCCAGACAACTAAGATTTCTAAATCAATGCAGGATTCACGTAAACGAACAAGATCAGAATGGCCCACATCAGTGCGTTGAGTAATGTCTTCACCAATCATTGCCCTTTGCACAACGTCATTGTGAAGATCTGCAACAAACATAGTATCTATTTCTGAACAATCTCCATTTTGATTATCCTATCAGGGTCTTGCGGTGGTTCACCTCTCGTAATATTGTCAACATGTTCCATTCCTTCCGTGACTTGACCCCATACAGAATATTGACCATCCAAGAAGGAGCAATCCTTAAAACAAATAAAGAATTGACTGTTGGCGCTGTTAGGATTGTTGGCTCTAGCCATTGACAACGTACCTCTTCCATGATTTGTGTCAGAAAACTCTGCTTCTATATCAGGTAAATTTGATCCTCCAGTTCCAGCCCTGCCAAGATTAAATTTATCATTCTCAGAATTCCCAAATTCTACATCTCCTGTTTGAGCCATAAAACCTTCAATTACACGGTGAAAAACCACACCATCATATTTTCCTTCACCGATTAATTGTTTGATTTGTACCACATGTTTAGGAGCTAAATCTGGTCGGGTTTCAATTACTACCAAGCCATCTTTTAATGTCATGTGTATTAAATCTCTATTTTCATTTGCCATTAAAGCTCTCCCTAATAAAATAATCGAAAACAACAGGCACAGAAAAAATAATATTTTTGTTTTATTCATATTTGATCTCTTTACCTTCTCTTAAAATGTTTTATATGGAGCTTAATGCACGTGTTTGAAAAAAATATCAAGGAATTAGGTATTGCTATTCCTGATCTTCCTGTCGCACTCGCTAATTATGTACCTTATAGAATTGTTGACGGTATGATGTATATATCGGGTCAGGCCCCTATAAAAGATGGTAGAATGCAATACACAGGAAAGGTTGGTGCGAACATATCAATTGAAGATGGAATAAGGGCTGCAGAATTATGCTGCATTAATATTATTGCTGCATTAAAACAAGGTACTAATGGAAACTGGGATCAACTTGATAGTTTTGTCAAGCTAGGTGGTTTTGTCAATAGTCCAGATGATTTCACTGATCATCCAAAAATAATTAATGGTGCATCAGACTTATTAGTTAAAATTTTTGGCGATCAAGGAAGACATGCTCGTTTCGCAGTAGGTTCAAACTCTCTTCCAATGAATATTTCAGTTGAAATTGATGCGATAATAAAAATTAAATAAGATAATGGTCAGTTCTCCTGACAAATATTTTTTTATTAATAACATTGCCTCTGTAGATGTTAATGATTGGAATGAATGTGCTGGACTGGATCACCCTTTTACACGTCATGAGTATCTAAGCGCCTTAGAGAGAAGCAACAGCGCGTCAACGAAGACTGGCTGGACTCCCTTTCATTATATTGAAAAAAATAATAAGAACAAAATAATAGCTGTCTGTCCCCTTTATATAAAATCCCATTCATTTGGAGAATACATCTTTGACCATGCCTGGGCAGATGCCTATCACCGTCACGGATTAAACTATTACCCAAAATTGCAATCAGCAATCCCTTTTACCCCCGTCACGGGGGAGAGAATTATTGTCAGTGATGCTCTAAAAGATAAATTGTCAAAAAAAGTTGAAATCATTAATAGGATTATCGAAAAAACAAAAAAAATAAATGTTTCCTCCCTACATTTTAATTTTCTTCCCCAACCCAATAACATAAAGCAACAAAATCCAGAGTTGTTAGTACGACAAGGAATTCAATTTCATTGGAAAAATAATAATTACAAATCTTTTGATGATTTTCTTAAAACACTGTCTTCTCGTAAAAGAAAAGTGATTAAAAAAGAGCGTCTTTGCATTGATAGCAACAATCTAAAAATAAAATTATTGATCGGTGACAAAATTACTTCTGAGCATTGGGATTTTTTTTATCAGTGTTATCTTAACACGACTGGAAGAAAATGGGGTTCTGCCTACCTAACGAAAGATTTTTTTTTAGAACTTAGCAAGACACTCGCAGATAAAATTCTTCTCATTATTGCGCTTAAAGAAGAAAAGATGGTTGCTTCAGCCATAAATTTTCTTAGCTCAACTCATTTATATGGAAGGCTATGGGGGACAATGTATGATATTCCCTACCTGCATTTTGAATTATGTTATTACCAAGCAATTGAATATGCTATTGCAAACAACATCAAAATTGTTGAAGCAGGCGCACAAGGAGAACATAAATTGCAAAGAGGGTACATGCCTGAAAAAATATGGAGTTTGCACTGGATCAAAGATCAACAGTTTAGCAAAGCAATTAACAAATATTTGGATCAAGAAATTAGCCTAACGAACAAACAAAAAAAAGATTTGGAGCAATTCGCACCCTTCAAAAACAACTAAACCAAAACTTTTTTCTCTTCTTGTTTGTGTGAATATTGAAAATTAACTTTATTATCTTTTAGTATGATATCAATGTGCCCTCCTTTAGCGATGGAACCAAAAATTAACTCTTCAGCCATTGGTTTTTTTATTTCTTCCTGCATCACCCTGCTAAGCTGTCTTGCACCGTATACTTCATCATATCCTTTATCAGCCAAATATTCTTTAGTTTCTTGATCAATAGCTAGGGTTACACCTTTTTCATATAGTTGTGCCTCCACCTCAATAATAAATTTATCGACAATCGATAGCACTATTTCTTTATTCAAATGATTGAAATGAATAATTGAGTCAATTCTATTTCTAAACTCTGGTGTAAATAATTTGTCTATTGCTTCACTGCTGTCACTACTTGACCTCACAGAATTAAATCCTATTCTTTTTTTAGATATATCAACTGCCCCTGCATTTGTTGTCATGATTAGTATCACGTTGCGAAAATCTACAGATTTCCCATTATGGTCTGTTAGTTTGCCGTAATCCATAATTTGCAAAAGAATATTGAAAAGATCAAAATGAGCTTTTTCAATTTCATCCAGCAATAAAACGCTGTGAGGGTGCTGGTCGATGCCATCTGTGAGCAAGCCACCCTGATCGAAACCCACATACCCCGGAGGAGCTCCAATTAGACGACTTACCGAATGGCGCTCCAAATATTCTGACATGTCAAATCGAAGTAATTTAATTCCTAGTGTTTTACTTAATTGCCTTGCAACCTCTGTTTTTCCAACTCCGGTTGGACCAGAGAACAAATAAGAGCCGATGGGTTTTCCTTCTTCTCGTAAGCCCGCTCTTGCAAGCTTGATAGAAGAGGCAAGTTCCTTAATTGCTATATCTTGACCAAAAATAAAATTTTTCAAATCTCTTTCTAGGTTTTTCAAGCCCTCTTTATCATTGCTACTGACGCTTTTTGTTGGAATACGCGCTATCAACGCAACAACTGCTTCAATTTCTTTGGATGTTATAATTTTCTTTCGTGAGGAAACAGGTAGCAAATACTGAGAGGCTCCTGCTTCATCTATAACATCTATAGCCTTATCCGGGAGTTTGCGATCACCAATATATTTATTCGATAATTCGACAGCGCTGATAATTGCATCTGTTGAATACTTGATTCCGTGGTGTTTCTCATAGTAATTTTTTAAACCTTTTAATATTTTTATAGCCTCATCTTTTGTAGGCTCTTTAATATCTATTTTCTGAAAACGTCTTGCAAGCGCTCTGTCTTTTTCAAAATAATTTGTAAACTCTTTGTAGGTTGTCGACCCAATACATCGTAGATCCCCCTTACCTAAAGAAGGTTTTAAAATATTGCTAGCATCCATCGATCCGCCACTAGTTGCCCCAGCTCCAATGACAGTATGTATCTCATCAATAAAAAGAATTGCTTTTTTTTCTTTTCTTAACTCTTTTAAAACAGCTTTTAAGCGTTCCTCAAAATCTCCCCGATATCTTGTGCCCGCCAAAAGAGATCCCATATCAAGCGAATAAATTACAGCATCCAAAATAATGTCTGGAACATTTTTCTCAACAATCTTTTTTGCCAAACCTTCAGCAATAGCTGTTTTCCCTACGCCAGGGTCACCAACTAATAATGGATTATTTTTTTGCCTTCGGCACAAAATTTGTATTGTGCGGTCAACTTCATTTTTCCTTCCAATTAATTTGTCAATACCTCCCTCTTCTGCTTTAGTGTTTAAATTAATGCAAAATTCATCAAGAGCTTTCCTGGTTTTTTTTCCCATTGAAGAATCATCAATATAATCTTCTTGATCAATGTGGTTTTCTCCTCCTTCTTTTACTTTCGCTATCCCATGAGAAATGTATTGAACGGCATCTAATCGTGACATCTTTTGTTGACCTAAAAAGTATACGGCGTAACTTTCCTTTTCGGAAAACATGGCTACCAGCATGTTGGCGCCCGTCACTTCTTCTCTTCCGCTGGATTGCACGTGAATAGCAGCTCTTTGCAAAACCCTCTGAAAACCATTTGTTAACTTTGGCTCTCCATTAAAGGTCTCTTGCAAATTTTTTAACTCATTAGAAATAAAATCATCTAACTTTTTTCGCAGTAAAACAATATCAATACCGCAAGCATTTAAAACACTAAGGGCATCCTTATCCTCAATAAGACAAAATAAGAGATGTTCAAGAGTAACAAATTCATGCTTTTTGGATGCAGCTAATTGATATGAATTTCCTAACGTTTTTTCTAAATTAGATGATAGCATTATGATTTTTCCATTGCACTCTGAAGAGGGTGCTCATTTTTTTTAGCCATATCCATAACATACTTACATTTTGATTCAGCTACTTCATAAGTAAAAGTTCCACACACACCTATTCCTTTTTTATGAACATGCAGCATGATTTGAGTTGCCTCCTCCTGTTTCTTATTAAACACTTTCTCTAGTACCATAATAACAAATTCCATGGGGGTATAATCATCGTTAAGTAGGAACACATTATACATTGATGGTTTTTTTGTTTTGGGCTGAGAATCAAGTAACAAACCACGCTGAAGTTCGTTGTTTTGACTATTATTATCATATTCTTCTAAAACAATTTTTTTCATACTAAGTTTAATAAATAAGAATTTTTTAATAAAATTAAAGAGATTTCTATTTGAGAACATCGAAAAATATATGTAAAAGAATTTAAGTTTTCATGAAAAACCTTCAAAATTACATTAAAATCCTAATATTTATTGCTTTTATTGCTTATTCTACCTCTCTTTTGGCAAAAAGGGCGGCTATTATTATTGATTATGACTCTAAGGAGGTGTTGTTTGAAATTAATGCTGATACAAGAAATTATCCAGCCTCACTAACAAAAATTATGACTCTTTATATTGTTTTTGATTATTTGCACAAAAACAGACTTTCATGGAATTCACAAATGAAAGTATCAAAAATAGCATCGTCCCGCCCCCCAAGTAAATTATATTTAGAAGAAGGATCATACATAACAGTTGAGAATGCTGTCCTAGCGCTTGTCATTAAATCCGCAAACGATGTTGCTGCTGTAGTAGCTGAACACATAAGTAAAACAGAAAAGGAATTTGCAAAATTAATGACTGCATATGCAAGAAATATTGGAATGGAAAATACAACTTTCAAAAATGCCTCTGGTCTCCCTGACAGGGCACAAATGACATCAGCACGAGATATTGCAACTTTATCCCATGCCTTGATTTCGAATTTTCCTGAGGAATACAAATTATTTAGTCGCGAAAAATTTTTATGGAAAGGCAAAACATACAAAACCCATAATCGTCTTATGCAATCCTACGAGGGTGCTGATGGTATTAAAACTGGATATATTAAAGATTCAGGTTTCCAATTAGCTTTTTCAGCGGTAAGAGAAGATAAAAGATTAATAGGCGTATACTTTGGTGGCGATTCTGGAAAACACCGGGATAAAACACTTGCGTTTTTAATGGATAAAGAATTTGGCGAACTTAATATTAACGCCCCTTCATCTTCTTCAACTAAAATTGTTAAAAAAGAGAAAGCAAATACAAATAATTATAAAGTTGTAGTGGGTACTTTTAAGTATAAAAATAGTGCTGAAAAACAATTAAAATTAATTCAACAAAAATACCCCAAAACAACAAACAATAAAGAAGCCAAAGTTGTATCAATAAAAATTAACGGAAAACAGCTCTATGAGTCACGGTTTCAATTTTTCACAAAAAAAGATGCCAACAATGCTTGTTCAAGATTAAAAAAATATAAAAGAGATTGCTTTATTCGTGGGTAAATCGATACTCTACTCCACTTAATTGTAACTGTTCCTGAATCAAATTAGTCAAACTGATTAAATCACTCCTATTTAAAGCTTCTGCCCTGCATGTGAGCTGGTTTTGGGTGTTGCTGGCCCTAATCAAAAACCATCCCAATTTATTTTGCACTCTAATTCCATCAATATTTATAATTTCTCCTTCTGTATTTTTTAAGCGTTCCTTAATTTCATCAATAATGGCAAACTTTCTAATTTCTTCAACATCAAAACGTATCTCAGGTGTAGAGTAAGTTGCGGGATATTTTCCAATTATATCAGATAATTTTTTTGATTGGTTGCTAAGAATGCGTAATAATCGTAACGCTACATACATTGCATCATCATATCCAAAAAAATCATCAGCATAAAAAATATGACCACTCATTTCTCCCGAAAGAGGTGAATTTAATTCTTTCATTTTTTCTTTTATCGGAGAATGTCCAGTTCGCGCCATGATTGGATTGCAGTTAATTTTTTTTGCCTCATCAAAAAATACTTTACTACATTTAACATCCATAATGATTTTAGGTTGGTCATAAAGTTTAGTTATTTCTGAGCAAAGTATTAACATGTATTGATCAGCCCACACAATTTTGCCCCTATTATCTACCACACCTAATCTGTCACCATCACCATCAAAGGCAAAACCAATATCGCATTTGTAGTCAATGACTGTTCTAATTAATTGTTCCATATTTTTCGGAACAGTAGGATCAGGATGGTGATTTGGAAATGTGCCATCAACATTCTCATTAATTAATATATTTTTGGTATTTTGAAGCTGTGAAGTAATTTCTTTAATAATTAGCCCCATTGCTCCGTTGCCAGTATCCCAAGCAATTTTTAATTTATTATTAATATTTATGTTTTGTAAATCTCTTTTAACATATTCATTTGTAATATTGTGTTGAATAAAACTTCCCTCTTCTATGTTTAATGTTTCATTTTGCATGATGGATTGGAGATTTTGAATTTCATCCGCATAAAAAGAATTTTTGTTAAACACCATTTTAAATCCATTGTAATCTGGAGGGTTATGAGATCCTGTCACCATTACCGCCGCATCGGAATTAAAATGATGATGAGCAAAATAGATCATAGGAGTAGGCCCCATCCCCACATTTATAACTTTTGCTCCAGCTTGCTTTAATCCTTCACATAAAGCATGGTGTAATTTTGGAGAAGTTATACGTCCATCAAATCCCGTAACAACAGTACTCGAGGAGGATCTGGATTTAACAACAAAACCAAATGTTCTGCCAATTGTATACGCTGTATTTTCGTTAAGATTACTCCCAACAATTCCCCTGATATCGTATTCTCTTAAAACTTCAGGATCAAAGTTTTCAAGTGAGTAATTACTTTCCAATACCATAATATGAAAAACCTAATTCTTCTAACTCAGCAGATCTATAAATATTGCGTAAATCAAAAATTATTGCATCTTTAATTTTCTCTTTGATCTTAGTAAAATTTAATGCTCTAAACTCATTCCATTCCGTGCCAATAATTATTGCATTGACACCCTCACAAGCATCGTAGACTGAATCAAAAAAATTTAAGGTTTTATTATGTTGTTGAGCATTAACCATTGCTACTGGATCATAACAATTTACTTTAATATTATTTTCTTGCAAGATTGAGGCTATTTTAAGAGAAGTCGAATCTCTAATATCATCTGTATTAGGCTTAAAACTTAATCCTAACAAAGCAATGCTAGAATTTGAGTCAAATTTTTTAGTATCTAATATTTTTTTTACAATCATTTGAGGGCGCTTTTCATTAGAAGATTTGACCGCATCTAAAATTGAGAAATTAATATTAAATTTTTTTGCTGTTGCTGCAAATGCTTTTACATCTTTAGGAAAACATGATCCGCCAAAACCTGGTCCAGCATGTAAAAATTTTGCTCCGATACGCTTATCAATACCCATTCCTTTGGCCACATCCTGAACATTTGCACCCACTGCTTCACATAAATCTGCTACTTGATTTATAAAGCCAATTTTAGTTGCAAGAAAACTGTTAGATGCATATTTAATCACTTCAGATGTTTCAATAGTCGTTGATACTATTGGAGTTTCAATAAGATTTAGAGGGCGATATAGATCCCGCATTAGTTTTTCAGATTTTTTAGATTCTGTACCTATTACAACTCTATCCGGTCGCATAAAATCATTAATTGCTGACCCCTCACGTAAAAATTCTGGGTTTGATACTACGCCAAAATTTTCAGATGAAATCTTTGTCTCGATAATTTTTTTTATCTTTTTGGTAGTTCCCACGGGCACAGTAGATTTAGTGACAATAACGCAATAATTTTTTATATTCTTAGCTATCTCATGAGAAACATCCCAAATAGCAGAAAGATCAGCTTCGTCTTCTATGCGTCTTGAAGGTGTACCAACAGTAATAAAAACAATATTTGCATTTTGCATCGCATCAGCTAATGAAGTTGTAAATGAGAGCAGTTTTGTTTTTTGAGTATGTTTAATAAGCAAGTCATCCATGCCTGGTTCAAAAAAAGGACAACTCCCTTTTTCTATTTTTTCAATACGACTTTTATCTTTATCAACACAAACTGTTTCAAACCCAAATTCAGCAAAACAGGCCCCTGAAACTAATCCAACGTACCCAGCGCCTACCATAACTAATTTCATAACACCTCTATACTGTTAGCAAATCTATAGTTCAAACCTATTTATATTAATTAAAATAATATTTAAATATTAACCCAAGTATTCGTTTTTGCACTTTCAAAACAACTATCTAAAACTTTTTGTATTTCTGCACCTCTTTTAAAGTCAGGTTGATCGTTTTGTCCTGTTTTAATTGACTTAATAAATCTCTCAAAATTGCTAGGAGTGGATGATGTAGCAATTTTTTCCCAATACATATCTTTTGAATCAATATCTCTTGCTATTTCATAATAATTACCTTCACTGACAGGGTCATCAAAATTTATGCGCACGGCTCCTTTGTCACAAAAAATTTTTAAATCCAGTCTATTTCTATAACCAGTTCCAAATCTAGTGCTGGTAATTGTTCCAACAGCCCCATGTTCAAATTCAACCATTGATACAAATGTATCATTTGCATCCAATACATATTCTCCTAATTTTTCTCCTTTATCTTTAAAGGTTTTTAAAAATGTATTAATTTTTTTTAATCTGCCAACGGGATAAGTTGCAAAATCAATAATGTGAACTCCTGTATCGCCTAAAACACCTAAGCTTCCGTGTTCTGTTGATAATCTCCATTTTAAATGATCATCTACTTTCCAATCACCTTGATTTTTAGAAGTTAGCCAGGATAAATAATAAACAGCTTCTACATGTCTCACCGATCCCAATTCTCCCGATTGAACAATCTTTGCTAAATGTTGATATCCTGAAGAATTTCTGTATGAAAAATTAACCATATTAATTAATTTTTTTTTTGTAGTTTCTTCATACATTTCCAAAGCATCAGAATAGTTTGTGGCTAGAGGTTTTTCGGAAAAAATGTGCTTGTTATTCCTAAGACTTTTAATAGCTATTTCTTTATGAAAAGAATCTGGCGTCGTATTGGAAATAGCATCTACTTCACAACTAGAAAGTAGTTCATCAAAAGAAGTATTAGAATATTCAATATTATATGTATTTACAAAGTCTACTAGTTGATGTTTCTTGACATCACACGCAGCAACAATTTTCACATCATCCATTTTATTAAATGCTTTAGCATGTTCATGAGCCATGTCACCTGTGCCAACAATAGCTAATTTAATCATTTTTCATTCTGAGTTTTAATTGGCTCGATAGGTATTTTTCTCTCCATTTTACCTTTCCAAGAATCAACATCGATTTCAGAGTTAACCCAATGAACAGAATTGGAAATGACTTTTTGAACTGCTGAATTGTAATAAACTGGAAATGTTTGATGTCCTGGCCTAAAATAAAATATTTTGCCGTTTCCTCTTCTATAGCATAAACCAGAACGAAATACTTCTCCACCCTCAAACCAACTGATAAAAACTGTTTCATCAGGCAAAGGAATTTGAAAAGGCTCACTGTACATTTCTTCCTTTTCAATTTCAAAATACGTATCTAATCCATTGGCAATGGGATGCGCAGGATTGCAAACCCAAACTCTTTCTTTTTCCCCTGTCTCTCGATAACTTGCTATACTTCCGTTTGTTCCAATCAGTCTAGAGAAAATTTTAGATTCATGTCCCGAATGCAATACTAGTAATCCCATGCCCTCTAATACGCGACGCTGAACTCTATCGACTATTCTATCTTCCACTTCATTATGTGCTCTATGTCCCCACCAAATAAGTACATTTGTTTCATTAAGCTTTGCTTCTGTTAAGCCTTGATCTTTTTCTTCCATTGTTGCTGTAGCTATGTTTAATTCTTTATCTTTTTCCAGAAATTCTTTAATGCAATTGTGTATTCCATTAGGATAAATCTTTTTTACTAATTCATCTTGTTGTTCCCAAATATATTCGTTCCAAATAGTAACGTTAATCATAATTCACCCCTTGTTCTATGTTTGAAGTTATTGTAAATTTAAAGTCCCCATCAATCCAAGGCGCGAGACAAACTGAATCTTGCACGCATGGATCTGTTAACGTTTTTAGAAAAATTAGTAAATCAGAAATTTCATCTTCACTAAGATAAGTTATAGAGAGATTTGAAAGATTTGTTTCTCTTAAAGTATCAAGATGTTCTAGAGCATTTTGTGTATTAATCATCATGTCTTCAAGTTGAAGACCTTGCTGATCTAACTGGCTAACATCATAGAATTCCAAAGCTTGATTGGGATTTAAATGATGACGAACAATATTCTCTAATTTTGTATACGCGCCAGAGTGGCCCCATGGGCCGGTGGCAGTAACATTGAGAAGTGTTGGGGTTCGAAATGCATATAGATCTTCAGGATTACCTGTTATACGAAAACGTCCAAAGTCATCTGTTTTTTTTGCTCCACTCATATTAGAGAATAAATCATCATCGCCTTTACCACGACCGATTTGCGGTATTGCAAGAACATGAAATTTTTCATCCGTAAAAAATTCGCCACTATGGCAAGAACTGCATCCAGCTCCTCCATTTTGTGTGGTATTAAAAAATAAAAGAGCACCTTGTTTGGCTTCTTCTGAAATTGCTGTTTTATCACCCTGTACATAAGAGGCAAAAGGTGTGTTTACAAAAATTTGTGATCGTTCAAATTCAGCTATTGCAAGTGCTATATTGTCAAATGTAATGAGTTTGGAAAACGTACCTTTAGGTTTATTGAAAGTAAAACGAAACTCTTCAAGCCAATTAGTGTCATCTTTCGATTTTGATAAAGTTGTGCGCAATCTTGAAGTAATATGCGCTCGCAATTCTTCTTTTCTGAGCCTGAGTTTAGATCTATGCCCTCGCATTTCATCACGTGCTAAAAATGGAAAGCGAGCTTGAGCTGCAACAAGATTAGGGCCAGCATTTGAATCAGGTCTTCCAAGAGCGGTGTCAGGGGTTCTTATTCCACCAGGAACTTGCTCGATACGTCCATCCCAAAAAAGTGCGCGCTTCCAAAATGCAATGTTGAATATACTATTTGAATTACGTGATACAGTTGGACCACTATCAAATTCAAAGCCTGTTTCAGAGTGCATACGCCCTGGGCCAAGCAAATCAGGGACTTCTGCTGCAACACCAATTGGAAGTGATAGACTATCTCCTCCTCCAAGTTTTGGATGGTGGCAGCTCCCGCAAGCCGTATCAAAATCTCCTCCTAGCAATTTGGTATAAAATAGTTTTTTGCCTAGTTGGGCTAAGGGATCGTCTATACTTGGCAAATTATCTGCATCAGGAATTCCATCATCAAATCCCTCTCGCAAAAGCACTGCTGTTAACTTTTGATCTAAATCATGAAGTTGTTCAAATGAGTCATCATCTCTTTCAATAGGATTGTCACACTCTTCGCAGATTGTTGCAAGCAAATCACACCTATCTTCATTGTATAAAGTGCTTTCAAGCAATAAGTTAACTTTCTTACTGTAACCTTGAATGTTATTATTATCCAGTTCTGCATAAGAATGAAATTCAATCCTTATTGCTGCATTGCCTCCATCGTTTGTGCTTATTAATTGATTCCTACAAATTGTAGCATCTGACATATCAAGCACATAAATCCCACTTTTTTTATTTTCACTAATTTCATTTTCGTAAACCTGTGCATGAGACATTTCCCTAATTTCAATCCCATAGTGCCCATTTTGATGTATGACGTTTGATCTTATATCTATATCGCCAGTCATATTAGTTATGATTCCGGAGTGCTCATTATTAGCAATGATATTGTTAGATATGACTGATGGGGGCCAGACCATCGTATTCGTCACATGAATACCGCACGCTTTAGGACCTTTATTATTGACTATTTTATTTTCTTTAATTCTAGCACTACCAAAACGAACTCTGATACCGCACTGTCTACTACCTGAAATTTTATTCCTCAGAACAGTCACCCCTGAGCTGTTTGTTATAAAAATCCCTTCTCTTCCTCCTATGATTTCTAACCCTTCGATTTTAACGTTGTGCGTTGTTGTAATAGTTACGGCAGGCTTATCCTCTTTTGCGATAAGCTTCGCCTGTTCCATTGCAACAATATTAACCGGTTGGGTAATGAAAAGATTTTCCTTATAGGATCCAGAAGCAACAATTACAGTATCGAATCTTGATGCTGCAGCGATAGCTTCGTTAATGCTTTTAAAATCCTCAGGTACATTTATACTGTCTCCAGTATAGGCTCTATTTGCAACAAATACTAAAAGTAAGACAACAAAAACATTTGATACAAGAAAAATTATATATTGCCGTTTAAAAATCATCCTTTTACTGCGCCAGCAGTTACACCCCGTATAAAGTAACGTTGAAGAGCGAAAAATATTATTAATGGCACTAACATCGTAAGCCATGCCCCAGCGGCAAGAAGATGCCATTCATTTTGATAGTGAGAAAGCAATCGTTGCACTCCTACTGTAAGGGGATATTTTTCAGGATTTTGTAAAAAAACAACAGCATTCATTATATCGTTCCAGACCCAAACAAATTGGAATATTGCTAAAGAAGCAATAGCAGGAAGTGATAATGGTAGAACGATACGTGTAAAAATCTGAAAATGGTTATTACAATCTAATTTGGCGGACTCAATAATTTCTTCAGGAATTCCAATAAAAAAATTTCTTAATAAAAAAACTGCAAAACATGACCCATAGGCAGAGTGTGCAATCCAGATACCGAACCAGCTACCGGTAATATCGAAAGCTTTATACATACCTAACACAGGAAACCAAGTTACTTGCAATGGCACTACCATCAATGCAATGATTAAAAGATATAGAAAATTTCGTATACGCAGTTTTGTAAAAACAATAGCATAAGCAGTCAATGCGGCAAAAAAAATTGGTATAATGGTTGATGGAACTGTTATAATAATACTGTTAATAAAATTTTCTTTAAAGCCAGGAGGCGGTAAATCACTATTATTCAACACTTCTACATAATTCTGAATATTAAAATTCCATTCAAAGATTGACATCCACCAACCTGATTGAGCAATATCAGCCCTTGAACGAAGAGAAGTGATCAAAAGACCAAGAGAGGGTGTAAGCCAAACTAAGCCAAGTATTAAAAGAGTGAAATGAACGAAACCTCTATTCGTCCATGCAATTAGACGAGAGCTCAATGGGAGAGGATTTTTTATGTTAGAAGTTGCCTTTTTCATAACTGTTTTTTTGTCTGCCTTAGTTGATATAAAATAATGGGAAGGACTAAGATTAACAAAATTGCACCGATTGCACTACCGTATCCGATTTTTCCATTAGCAAACATCTCCACGTAGATGGAAAATCCGATCACCCGAGTACCCCCTCTAGGTCCACCCATTGTCATGACATAAACTAAATCGATCATTTTAAGGGCGTTGATAATCATTACAACTACTAGAAAGGTAATAGGTATTGAAAGCATAGGTAGCACTAGACGCCAAAATCGTTGCCATTGCGTTGCTCCATCTATAATTGCTGCTTCTATAATTTCCTGAGGCAAAGCTTTATAGGCTGCTGACAGTATTGTCATGGCAAGTCCTGTCCAAATCCACACTGCAGCAAAAATAACCGCAAAATTAGCCATGGTCTTTCTGCCAAGCCATGATACTGGCTCAAATTCAGGTAGAAGAAAAACCAACAACGCATTCAAAGCTCCAGTTTCCGGATCATTATTGTAGACAAAACGAAAGATAACCGATGCGGCAGTTGCAGATATTGCCATTGGAACAAAGATGATTGATTTAATAAAGGTTTCATATTTTTTACCGTCCGCTAGTACTGCTATTACGAGCCCAAAAATAACAGTGAGGGTAGGCAAAAAAATAATCCATACGATTGTATTGATAAGAGCGCCGGAAGGAGGCCATTTATTAATCCGTAAAAATTGACGATCACCTGTCAGCAATCTATCATAATGACCTAGACCAAAAAATTCTACCGTTGGATCAAGAAAATTGCCTTTAAAAAAACTATAGTAAATCGTTTGCATGGTAGGCCATACTAGAAATGCTAGCAACAACAAACATGTAGGTAAAATAAATACCCACGCTTCCCAATTGAACTTTGATCTCACAAGCCTATCCTATAAACTAAACAGCGGGGATTAAAAAATCCCCGCTTATCTATTCAGAAAAAAACAACCTTAATTAGTATGAGTTGTCTGCTGCATCTTCAATAAATTCAAGAACATCATTGACTGAATCTGGATCAGCAACAAAGTCTTGCAATCCAACAAACATCGCATCTCCACCAACTGCAGGTGTTGCCATATCTGAACCATCAAAGACTAGAATATCTGCACCAGCCAAATCTGCAGCTTCTAGAGCGATACAAGGAGAGTAAACGTCTAAAGGTACATTCTTGTTTACACTAATAATAGCTCCTTTTGGTGCAGAAGCCCATGCGGTATTACCCTTTTCACCAGCCAAGTATTTCCAAAAAGCTCGTGCATCAGGAGTATCACTAAATGCAACAGCAAAATCACCGCCACCCATAATCGCTTTACCATATTCTGGGTTGATTGATGGGAAAGTGAACCAGCTATAATCCTTACCGCATGTTAGATTTGGGAAGTTCTGTTTGGCAATACCTCCCATGAAGCCACCTTCATAATACATTTCAGCTTTATCTTGCAACATGGCATCCATGCCTTCAATGAAGCCTGTTGAAATTGCTCCTTCAGCGCCACCCATAATTTTTGTATCTGGGTCAACGATTTGACGGAAATATCCCATTGCTTCTACAACGGATGCGTCAGTCCATTCAAGTTCATGTGTTACGAATAACTGATGATACTTCTCTGGACCAGCAACGCGTACGTAGATATTTTCAAACCAATCCGTTAATGTCCATCCATCACGTCCACCCATTGCGAATGGAGTTTTGCCTGCAGCTAAGTATTTATCTGCAATAACCATTAACTCATCCCACGTATCAGGCGTTTCAACACCGAGATCCTTAAAGGATTGTGGCTTATACCAAAATGTACTCTTAGATGAAGCTTTTACAGGCAATGCATAAAATTCACCAAAATGCATTCCTAGATCCACCATAGCTTTTCCATAGTTCGCATTGATGTAGTCTTCATCAAGTAGTGTAGATAAAGGAACAAGTGCTCCTGCCTTCGCGAGTGCTGCAATTTCACCTGGACGCGGGATGATAGCTACGTCAGGTGGATTGCCCCCAGCCAGACGTGTTTTTACAACCTCTTGAACATCTCTATCGCCTTCATACGTATAAGCTATACCTGTTTCTGCTGTGAAACCATCTAGAAGTTGTCTAAAGCCAGCTTCTTCGTCTCCACCCCATACTGCTAGTATAGACACACCTGCTGCAAACGCAGAAGTGATACTAACAATAAGAGTAGTAACACTAATGATCACAAATTTTAACAGGGATTGCATAAATTTAATTTTCATATTTTTTCCTCCTTATAAAAATAAATGAATATTCATTTAATTATGTAATTATTTAAATATACCTTTATCAAGTATTCAATCAATACATTAAGTATATTTCCTATATATATTTAAAAAATGTTAGATTTGTTTGATATTTTACAATTTGTGAAAGCTTTATAATTGTGGGTAAAAAAATAATATTAATTGGAGCAGGTAGTACAAATTTTGGGCTAGGTACAATCGGTGATATTTTTAAATCAAAAGTCCTTGTTGGGAGCACAATTGTTCTTCTTGATATCAATACGGAGGCACTTAAAAATTCAGAAACCATTGCAAAAAATTATAACAAGCAATTAAATTTAAATTTTAAAATTGAAGCAACTACTTCTCGAAAAGAGGCTTTAAATGATGCAGATTTTTGCATTATCTCCATTGAAGTTGCACCAAGATTTGATTTGTGGGATCAGGATTGGCAAATTCCACTACAATATGGTTTTAAGCAAGTATTCGGGGAAAACGGGGGGCCTGGGGGTCTCTTTCATTCACTTAGAGTCACGCCGCCCATAATAGAAATTTGTGATGACATTAATGAAATCTGTCCAAATGCGTTTGTTTTCAATTACACTAATCCAATGCAACGCGTCTGCCAAACCGTAACTACAAAATATCCAGAGATGAAATTTGTTGGCCTTTGTCATGAGATTGCCTCGATGGAAAGACAGTTACCTGATATTTTGAATACTCCATTTAATAATATTCAATATAGGGCTGGGGGATTAAATCATTTTAGCATTCTTGTAGAAGCAAGATACAAGGACAGTGGTAATGATGCTTATCCTGTCATAAGAGAAAAAGGACCTAATTATTATAAAAACTTTATTAACGACCACGAAGTGCAATCACAAAAACCTGGTGGCGAGAGAGGGGTATTTTTTGAATTATTTAATAGATATAGTTATTTACCCATTACCACAGACAGTCACTTAGGGGAATATATTCAATGGGCTTATAGTGTTGCCGATCATGAAGCTATCTTGGAATTTTACACAAAATACAGAAAACATTGTTTAACATTTTATGAATCAGAAGAATCTTATCGTGATTATTTTGATCTTAGTAAAAAACCAAAGGAAAGAATAGTTGCTATCATTGAGGGCATAGTGAATGATCTTAATTATGAAGAAGCCGCAGTTAATCTTCCCAACAAAGGATATATTAAACATTTGCCAGATAATATCGTTGTTGAGGTTCCTGGAATTGTAAATAAAAATTGTGTGAGTGGTGTGAAACTGGAAAATTATCCTGCTGATTTTGCGTCCTTGTTGATGAATCAAGTTGGTGTTATGCGATTAACTGCAGAAGCCATTTTAGAAAAATCAAAAGCAAAAGCTCTAAAAGCTCTCCTAGCTGATCCTGTTGTTGACAACGCAGTTGCAGCTGAAAAAATGTTAGACAATATGATTGAAATTCAAAAACAGCATCTAGGGTATTTAATTTAGTTGCTTCTTATTTGATATTCAATTAAGTTACAATTTCACTTGAAAGATCGCTCAAAGGAGGATGAAGTGGCAGATATAAATATTAACACAATTAATAAGTATTACGGTGATGTCCACGTAATCAAGGACGTTTCTCTTGACATTAAAAGTCGATCATTTACAGTTTTAGTTGGACCTAGTGGTTGTGGCAAGTCAACGATGCTTCGAATGATTGCGGGGCTAGAAGATATTAACTCTGGCACTATTTCGATTGATGGCGAAGTTGTTAATGATCTTCCACCTAAACAACGAAACATCGCCATGGTGTTTCAATCTTATGCACTTTATCCGCATATGACTGTATTTGACAATATGGCATTTGGATTAAAGTTAGAGAAACGCTCAAAAGACGAGATCAATGAACGTGTACAAGAAGCAGCGCGCATTTTGCAAATTGAGGATTATTTGCAACGTAAACCAAAACAATTGTCGGGTGGTCAGCGACAACGTGTTGCTATTGGCAGAGCTATTACACGAAAACCAAAAGTATTTTTGTTTGATGAGCCCTTGTCCAATCTAGATGCTGCTCTCCGGGTTCAAATGCGTGTAGAATTAGCAAAATTACATGATCAATTAAATGCAACAATGATTTATGTAACGCATGATCAAACAGAGGCCATGACATTAGCTGATGATATTGTTGTTTTGGATGAAGGCGTTGTATCCCAAACAGGGTCACCGATGGAACTCTACAGCAAACCTTCAAATCTATTTGTAGGTGGATTTATAGGATCACCAAAAATGAATTTGATTCCTTCTAAAATATTAAGTACTAGCGATAATTCTACTGAAGTAGATCTGTTCGGATCAGCAAAAATATCTGTACCAAAAACATCGCCAAATGGAAATAACGGGGATGTTGTTCAATTAGGAATTCGACCTGAGCATTTACTTATTAATCAGGAGAGTGATGCTAATTGGGAAAGTAAAGTTTTTGTTGTTGAAAAATTAGGATCGGGAACATTCCTATATTTGGAAAAAGAGGGTGATCCTTTGGTTGTGGAAACTGAGGGTGATACCAATATCAAAGTTGGTGATACAGTCAAAGTTGGTTTTAGTGCTTCTAGATGCCACTTATTTGATAATACTAATCAGTCATTTAAATAATTTTTTTATAGAATCGGTATTTTTTTTTTCTTGTGAATCAGCACAATATACCGATTTGAACCCCTCTTGTTGCTATACAGCAATATATATATATTTATATTTGTGAGCAGAGGGTTTCATATTATTTCCTCCTAAAGAGTGTTCCTCTAGTAAACTTCTCTGCTCTTTTATATCTTGAGAAATTTCGAAAAAAGTATCCTCTTATGGTAAAAATAATGAACTCCTAAACTAAAAATTCCTTAATTTTTTTTCTAATATCTTTTGGGTCAGAAAGGTGAATGATATTAAAACCTAGTTTTTTGGCTACCTGAACATTTTCTAGCTTGTCATCTATAAACACAGTTTCTTTTAATTCTAAATTAAATCTTTGCAATGCTAGTTCATAGATTCTTTGACTAGGTTTAACTAATTTAACTTCTCCAGAAATTAACAAACCATCAAAAAGTTTTAAAAACGGATAATCATCCGTCATACCAACAAAAGTTTCGGCTGACCAATTAGACAAAACATAAGATGAATAATTTTTTTCTTTTAACTCATGTAATACATCAATGGATTCAGCAAAAACTTTTTTAATCATTTTACGGTGATTTGGATAATATAGTTTTATTTGTTCTTCATATTGAGGGAATTTAGGTATCAATTCTTCTTCTGCTGTCTTAATGATGCGGCCAGCATCTTGTTTTATGTTCCATTCGTCATTACAAACACTAGAAAGAAAATACTCTAAATCAGCTGAATCTGAAAAAATATCCTTAAAAAAATGATGAGGATTCCAATCAAAAAAAACACCGCCTAAATCAAAAAGAAATTTCATAAATAATATGCCTTTCTTTATAGAGAAAAAAAATAATATAATAGATGTTTATAAATAATTTTATGTCTGAACAACTCATTTACTCCGTTCAAAAACAATTAATTGAATTAACAAATATAAAATTTTCTATAAAATACATTGAAACTTATATTTGCCCTATTTTTGAATATATTATTTCTTCCAAGAAAAAAAAATTTTTAATTGCTGGTTCACAAGGCATTGGAAAATCAACCTTACTGTATATATTAGAAAAAAATTTAAAAATTATTTATAATAAAGAAATTTTAAGTCTAAGTTTAGATGATTATTATCTGACAAAAAAACAAAGGGTCTCTTTATCCAAAAAAATTCATCCTTTATTAATAACAAGAGGCGTTCCTGGCACCCATGACATAAAAAAATTATTAAAACATGTCAGATGTTTTGAAAGATCCATTTATCCTATTAATATTCCTATTTTTGATAAATTAAATGATGATCGTTTGACTAAAGTTAAAAAAATAAAAACAAAAGCAGATATACTAATATTAGAGGGATGGTGCTGCGCCTCACCTGCTGTGCCTAATTCTTTTTTAAAAAAAAATATCAATCAAATAGAAAAAATATTTGATAGAGATTTAAGATGGAGAAATTACTATAACCATCAGTTACAAAATCAGTACGCAAGATTGTTTAAAAAATTTGAAAAAGTCATATATTTGAAAGTTCCATCTTTTTCCTACATTCAGAATTGGCGATTAAAACAAGAAAAAATGATGAAAACACGAAATAATCATATTGATGCTATGGACAGAAAACAAATATTAGAATTTATACTACACTATGAAAAAATTACTAAATGGATGATGAAAGTATTGCCATCTAAGGCAAACTTAACAATCAATGTTGATAAAAATCAAAAAATAAAGAAAATATTATTTAAAAAATAACCACCGACTAACGGTGTTCATATATCGCTGATATTCATCTTTGAATTTACCCAAAAGATATTCCTCTTCAAATTTTATTACATAATTATGGATCCAGATTGCCTGAACTATGGAAGATAAAAGATACATCACATTTTCAAAAACTAAAAACATGCTTAAATGTAAAAAAACAAATGAAAGGTAAATAGGATTGCGAGTATAAGCAAATATACCGGTTTTAATCAATCTTTCAGATGGAGAGGTAGGTGCCGGATTTTCTTCGTATGATGTAAAGATGTTGAATCCCGAAAAGAAAAAAAACAAACTTATTATTAAACCTAAGATACCAATTAAATGAATTGGGTACAGCAAAGGGTATTTCGGAATAACAAATTCGCCTACTATGTAGCAAAGAACCAATAAATATACTGTCACAAGAAGTGGATTGCCTTTTATTTTTGGTCTGTCAGTCATAATTTATTTATCTCTATATGTAATTTTTTGTAATTATCTATTAAAACAAACGCCCCAGCATCCAATAGTTCTTGTGTTGGACGGTTCTTATACCAATGACCACCTGCTGTTACGCCTACAACCTTTACCCCAGAAGCCACTCCTGCCTTTACTCCAACCACACTGTCTTCAAGTATTATTGTTTCTTCTTTATTTAAGTTATTAGCATTTATTACCGCTAAATATATATCCGGCTCAGGTTTGGGTTTGCCAATCATATCAAAAGAAAAAACTTTATTCACTGCAAAAAACTTATCAAGTTTTACTTTCTGTAATCCTGAAACAACCCTTTCTTTCACGCTGTTAGAGCCTATAAAACAATTATATGAAGTTGATTCAAGAAACTCTAGAGCTCCAGGAACAGGGGTTAATTCATTTACATAGATTTCATTGGTAATTTGCATAATATCATTAAAAAACCCTTGCTCGTTATCAATATTGAATTTTGCTGATAATTCTGAGATTACATTAACTGTTTTTTTACCGGCAAATTGTGAAAAGTCATTTTCTGTAAACTGAATATTTCTTTCACAAAGATATAGACAAAACGACTGAGCAACTAACATTTCGCTGTCAACCAACACACCATCAAAATCAAAAATAATATTTTTTATCATTTAAAAAAAGTTGTTTTTAATGATTTTTCTAGAATATCACAGCTTTTAATGAGAGTTATGAGATCTATTGATTGTTTTTTTGATATTATTGAATATTATAATTTGAGCGATACATAACTCGTCGTTTCTGAGCGAAAGTGGGATAGATCGCCTTCAAACTTAAGGAGGTATAATGAAAATAGGCTATTTCTGCAATGCAACAAATTGGAAAAATCAAAAATCTTACAGTGAAATTTTAGGTGAAATAAGGGAGATTGCTACATATTGTGATGAAAATGACTGGGATTCAATTTGGTTCACAGAACATCATTTCAGTCATGAAGGTTTGGAAATTTGCCCAAATCCGTTAATGATAAGTGCTGATATAGCGGCTCGGACTAAGAATATTCGAATTGGACAAGCCGCAACCATAGTGACTTTTTGGAATCCTATTCGTGTAGCTGAAGACATTGCTTTGTTAGACAATTTATCAAATGGACGAGTAGAAGCGGGTATAGGGCGTGGCATATATGGGCGAGAAGCATTAAATATGAATCCAGATGCTGATACTAAAGATCAAGCAAAAAATTTCCGATTATTTGAAGAAACAATAACCATTTTGAAAAAAGCATGGTCGCAACAATATTTTAACCATGAAGGTGAGTTTTATACATACCCTGCTCCGAACTTTGTATGGAGACATGACATGAGCCCGCCTAGTAGTGAATTTATGAATATAGAAACCAATATTTTGGAAAAAATAAGTATTGTGCCAAGACCCATTCAACAACCTCATCCTCCTCTTCACCAAGTAGTGGATAGTCCTAGCTCAATAGAATGGGCAGCTAAGAATGGAATTAACACGATTATGTGGATACCGACTGTACAATCCTTAAAAAAACGCTTTGAAATATATAAAAATGCAAGATCAGAAACTGAAAAAAGAAATGTTGAAATGGGAGAAGGTGTCAGTTTGGTAAGGGATATGTTTATTGCTGATACTATGGAAGAAGCCAAGGAAAAAGCTGGCGAACAGATGGTTAATTACATGCGTTGGGTTTGTCATTGGAGAGGTCTTGGCACTCACATGAATCCAGGGGAAGAGCTACACAAAACTAATCGTAAACTTGATCTATTAAATTATGACTTTCTTCATAAACGTAACATGCTTTTTGGGACAGTAGATTATGTAATTGAAAAAATAGAAGAATTACAATCTGAACTAAATTTGCAATACCTTCAGGTTTGGTCAAACTTTCCTGGAGTTAAGCATGACGATTGCATGAAAAGTATCAAATCGTTTACCGAAAAAGTAATGCCCCACTTTCATAAGAAAAATAAAGCTGAAATACAACAGGCTTCCTAATGAATATGGATAAAAATCATCAGATTTTATCTGGTGGTCAAGCGGTGGTTGAAACATTAAGAATTGAGGGAGTAAAATATGTCTTTGGTTTAATTGGTTCAGCAACAATGGAATTGTTCGATGCCCTTTATGAAGCGAAAGATATTAAATTTATTGATGTAAGAGATGAAAGAACAGGTACTCACATGGCTGATGGTTACGCACGTGCCTCTGGACAACCTGGAATAGTAATTTCGGGACAAAATGGCCCTGGAGCAACAAACCTTGTCACGGGTATAGCGCAAGCCAATGCTGCTTTTTCCCCTGTCATCTCTCTTGCAGGCGATATTGCTTCAGAACATAAGGGCAAAGATGCCTTTCAAGAAATAGATCAACAAGCACTATTTGAACCTATTACAAAAAAAACCTTTTCAGTTAAGCAGACTGAAAAAATACCCAAAATACTCAATGAAGCTTTTAATCTAGCCTTAGCTCCTAGATGTGGACCTGTGCACGTCAATCTTCCTCGAGATATTTTAACCAACAATGCTAACTTTGCAGAATTTAATAAACATCATAATAATATTTTACCAAAAGCATCAAAAGACAATTTAACAAAAACGATAGATATTATTTTATCATCTTCCAAACCTGTAATTATCGCGGGAGGAGGAATTAAAAATACACAAGGCGGTCAGGAGGTAATTCATCTTGCCAAAATATTAAACATTCCAATTGTATCTTCCGCTGGACATGGGGATGCACTTCCGTTTGATGAAAGTTTATATGCGGGTCAAATGGGTCCCAGAGGAAATCCTGTCGCCTCAGATCTGGTTAAAGAAGCGGATGTAATTTTAGCTTTGGGAACTCGTCTTGGATTTAATTCCACTTTTTTTTCTTACGAAAATATAAATGAACAAGCCTCCATCATCCAGGTAGACATTGAGCCCAAATCTTTAGGTCGTTATTTCCCAATCACTATTGGTATTTGTGCTGATGCCAAAACAACTGCAATAGAATTATACAATGAAATATCACTTAAAAAAGAAACTATTAAAATTGACAGTTGGACAAAAAATTTTTTAGATAAACGAAAAGCTTATCTTAAAAAAAGAGATGCAGAAGCAGATTTTAACCCTCATTTAATTCAACCTTCAGGGCTTTTTAAAATTTTGCGCGAAACTCTTCCAAAAAATTCTGCTGTAACTCTTGATGCCGGAACACTTTGTCTACAAGCAACGGATATGCTAAATTTTTACCATCCTCGATCTTTATTCACACCCTTAGATTTTGGGTTAGTGGGTTTTTCCTTTGCTTGTGGTTTGGGTGTAAAGCTAGCCAAACCCGATTGTCCCGTGATAAGTTTAATGGGAGACGGTGGTTTTGGAATGACAATTTCTGAACTTAGTACTGCGGTACAACACAAAATAAATACTGTTACCATTGTCATGAATAACAAATCATGGGGTGCAGAAAAGGCGTATCAAAGGGATTTTTATGAAAAAAGATACATTGGCGCGAACATAGATAGCCCTCCTTTTGAAAAAGTGGCTGAACTGTACGGGGCCGCAGGATTTCATGTAAACAAAATATCTGAATTAAAGGATGTCATCAATACCGCTCTTCAATGCGAAAAACCAGCTATCATTAATGTTGATGTTGACCCCAGCGCTCTTTATAGTTTTCGAACGGATTCATTTAAACACAAACAGAAATCTTAATGCAATTACCTAATAATGGTTTTGACGATCGTTTAACATACTACGAACTAAATAATGACAGTTTGGGCACGCCCACTATTTTTATACATGGAGTTGGCCTAAATAACACAATGTGGCTGCCCCAAAAAAAATATTTTCAAAATTATAAAGTTGTTTTTTATGATTTATTAAACCATGGAAAATCAAAGAAGGGCTACAAAGAACTAAAATTTGAAAACTTCAATAATCAACTTATGCAATTGATTAAATTCCTAAATATAAAAAAATTTAATCTCATCGGGTTTTCTGTCGGAGCTTTAATAGCCCAGCATTTTGCATCTATACACTTTAATAGGATTAACAAATTGGTAATTATTGCAAGCGTATATAAAAGATCTGATGAACAAATAAAAAAAGTCAAAAATCGTTATAAAAAAACATGTGAAGGAAAAGGCATATCCAAAGATTCAATTCATCGGTGGTTTAGTCAAAAATATTTGGAAAATAATCCTGAAGTGTACCACTATTTTTTTGATATCCTAAATAAAAAAAAAGATGAGAATTTTTTACCGGCCTATAAACTTTTTGTTGAGTCAGATAGTTATAATATAGATTTCTCAAATATTGACATGCCAACACTAATAATGACTGGGAAACATGACGTTGGGTCAACACCTGAAATGAGCAAAAAGTTGCATCAAGAAATTACTGATAGCGAGCTGTATATAATTCCCAACGCAAAACATATGGCTGCCTTTGAACAAGATAGATTGGTAAATTCAAAAATATCCAGCTTTATAAAATGATGAATGAACGCTTAAACGCTCGATAACCAAAATAATGAGGCCATTCCCAAAAGCGCTAATACTAAAAATTCAGCTATTTCAAATAATTAAACTGAACAGCTCATGTCTTTTCCACAGCAGGAAGGTGATTTGATTTTTCCGTGACCATTTGGACATTTAGAAACTTGGACTTCCGAACCGTCAACGTCAATGGTGTCATCAACCAGAGATTCATTGCATTTTCCGCAAGTAGCGTTAACTGACATTCCGCATATTGAACATTCGTATGTAGCCATTTTTTACTCCTTAAAAATTATTAATTACTAATACAATAAATTGCGCTAGATTACTATACTGTGAATGATTAGTTTTAAATAGTGAGATAAACTAATCACGTTTTAATCAGTACCCAATCAAAAGTTTATGCATTTTAGTTATTCTACAGTTACAGATTTAGCAAGATTTCTTGGCTGGTCAACATCTGTTCCGAGTAAAACCGCTAAGTGGTAAGCTATAAGTTGAATGGGTAATGAATAAATAATCGCGGATGTTAAATAATTTGTATCAGGCAATACAATTATCTGATCACAATATTTTTTTGCTTTTATTGATCCCGCTTTATCAGTAATGATAATGGATTTACCTCCCCTAGCCCTTACCTCCTGAATGTTAGATAGTATTTTGGAAAAATTATGATCAGATGGAGCCAGTGCTATAACTGGTATTTGGTCCTCTATTAACGCCAAAGGCCCGTGTTTTAACTCGCCAGCTGCATACCCTTCACAGTGCTTGTATGTAATTTCTTTTAATTTAAGAGCTCCTTCCAAAGCTATGGGATACATAATGCCCCTGCCAATATAAAATATGCTTTTTGCATCTCTTAAACTATGGGCTATTTCTTCAAACCTTTTAGAATCTTTTAAAATTTTATTTATTGATTCATGAATACTGAAAAGGGAATTAAAAACATTTTTTTCTATATTATTTTTTTGCTGCTGGATGTGCAAACCTAATAAAGCCAAAACAGCTAATTGTGCTGTAAATGATTTTGTGGCAGCTACTCCTATTTCTGGACCTGCCAATGTAGGCAATACATAGTCACTCATTCTAGCTATTGAACTGTTAAGAACGTTAACTATAGAGATAGTGAATAGATCATTCTGTCTAAATTTTTTTAAACATTCAAGTGTATCCATTGTTTCACCTGATTGAGAAACGACTATGGCAATGGAATTTTTATCAATGTTATTTTTTTTGTATCGATATTCTGAAGCGATATCAATTGAGACATGCTTGTCAGTCATTTGCTCCAACCAATACTTAGCTATCATACATGAATGGTAAGCGGTGCCACAAGCTACCAAAATTATATTGGAAATATTATTAAAATCAATTGTGTTTTTCGGTAAAAAAACTGAATTAGTTTTTTTATCAGCAAAATTTAAAATTATATCTTCAAGGCATATAGGTTGGTGAAAAATTTCTTTTTCCATGAAATGCATGAACTTACCCTTAGTTTTAAAATCCTTTTTTGCTACAAACTCATGTTTTTTTCTATTTATACTGTTGCCTTTAATATTATAAATTGAAATTGAGGATGGATTTATTGTTGCTATGTCATTTTCCTCTAAAAAAATTATCTCTCTTGTTTCATCGGGTAACCCCAAAACGTCTGAACTTATAGAGTTAAGATTTTCTGATAAACCCAACACGAGGGGGCTTCCTCTGCGCGTAGCATAGATGGAATCCGAACCCTTAATTAAAAAAGCAAATGAAAACGTCCCCTGGATATTTTGACTGATTTTTTTAATTACATCAATAGGGTTGTTAAACTCGTTTAATAATTTATCGCATATTTCTGCAATGATTTCAGAATCTGTTTCAGATTTGATGCACGTTTCATTTAATGCAAAAATTTTTACTAATTCTTCAAAATTCTCAATAATGCCGTTATGGACAAGAGCGCAGTTATTTTTAATAAAAGGATGACAGTTATTTAGCGTGGGTTTTCCGTGTGTTGCCCATCTTGTATGTCCAATCCCTAGATTGCCTGATATTTTATCTTTAGTAATTGCATTTTCTAACCTGGAAATCTTGCCAATACTTTTTTTACTGGCAAACAAATTATCATTCAATGTTGCAATGCCTGAAGAATCATAACCCCTATATTCCAGTGAATATAATCCTGCTATTATTCCTTTAACGCAATCATTTTCGCTAGCGATTCCAACAATGCCACACACAAAAAAATAATTATATTATTTTAACCTAATTGATAGTGTTTTAAATTTAATATGTTTGGGTAACTTTAGTTAAATATCTTGGTGTATCGGGATCAAGACCCTTATTCATACTGTACTTAATTATCCATGGATAAAATTTAGACATTATTATTATAGAGTCAAGTTCTGGATAATTGAGTGAGTTATAACCTAAATCAAATTTTTTATCGGTATGGGATTTAATTGAATAAACTTTATTTGTTATTCTTCTTAATTTTTCGGTATCGTCTAAAACACCAATGCCTGAAGAATCGTTTAATGAAAGTGTAAAAAGTTTAAAAGAGTTTTCAATAAGGCTCCTGGGTCCATGCATGACTTCAGCACTACTAAAAGGTTCAATTTGCTCTTGGCAAAGCTCCTTGAATTTTAGAGAAATCTCAGTTGAAAGGGCATATCCCAAACCTCGGCTTATTATAAAGCCGCTGGAAATATTATTATCAATTAATTCAGGATCCCACGCTTCACTTAATTCTGTATTGATATGTTCTGGAAGCTGAAGAAGATTATTTAATATTTCATTATCATTGCTTACGAAGGCTACAAGTTTAACTATATTCAAAAGTGATAAAACGAATGTTTTTGTCGCTGCCACACTCTCTTCTTTTCCTGCATTAATATTAAAAAAATAATTTGCATGATTAATCATGGGGCTATTTAAATTATTGGTGAGTATCAATGTTTCCGCACCCATCTTACGGGAAGCTTGTTCACATTTAACTAAATCCTCACTTAAACCCGACTGAGAAATAACTACAACCAAAGTATTTGAAAAATCAAAATGAGAGTTTTCAAGAGTAATGATCGATGGTGGCAAACTATAAGTTGTCAGCCCTAGTGTTTTTGCAAACAAATAAGAGGCGTATAGTGCTGCACAGTCAGAAGTGCCCCTTGCCACAGTAACTATATGCTTAATATTTTTTTCGGATATTTTTTGTTTAATCTGGTGATAAGGATTTTCATCCTCCTGATTAAAAATTGCAATTTTCTCAGCAATACTATTAGCCTCTTCAAGAACCTTGCTAGTACTCATGATATTAAACTTCCATGTAAATATACTTTTTTGATGTTTAATTGCTTATCTAAAACTACCAAATTAGAACAAAATCCTTTGTCTATCTTTCCTTTATTATTTTCACTAATATATTGTGCCGCATTAAAGCTTGTCATTGCTACGGCTTTTTCTAGTGAAAAATTAATTTTCACTAAATTTTTAAACGTATCATGCATATTTATAACACTACCGGCTAAAACATCAAAATTAATCAGAGCCTTTCCATTTTTTTTTGTTATTTTAGTATTTGCAAAATCATATTGTCCGTCTGGCATCCCACTTGCAGATATGGCATCAGATATGGCATAAAGTTTGGGGATACATTTATGGGCAAGATGAATATTTTCTTGATCTACATGATATAAATCACAAATTATTTCAGCAAATTCTGCATGTCTAAGAGCAGCTGTTACCACACCCGGCTTACGATGATCACCGCCTGACATAGCATTATATAAGTGAGTAAAACCTACCTTGTTTTTATTCATTATTTTCATACAACAATTATAATCAGCTAAAGAATGGCCAATTTGGACATTAATGTTATTGTTTATTAAATAGTCTATAAAGGAATCCGCCCCTTCCAATTCTGGAGCTAGAGTAATTACTTTAATTTTCACTTTATCATTAATTTTTTCAATAAATTTAATATTGGGAAGTTGAGCGTACTCGGGTTGTGCTCCTAATTTATTTGGATTAATAAAAGGACCCTCAAGATGTACACCCAATATATTTGTTAAATTATTATTTTGGTCAATAAAATCACCAAGGCCTTCAAGTGCTTTAACAGTGTCATCAAGAGTTGCAGTTAGGGTTGTTGGCAATAATGTCGTTGTACCTTGTTTAAGATGATACTGAGACATTTCTATAATTGAAGAAAATCCAGCCATAGTATCAAATCCATTTCCACCGTGACAATGAAGATCTATGAAACCTGGTATTATTATATTTTCAAAATCTGATTGCTTGTCTTTATCTATATCTATGGATTCTATCTTATCACTAAATTCAATAGTGCCAGTATATGAACCATCGTAATTTATAATTTTTCCTGAAATTTTATTCACAAAAACATAAAGGACCGCTTTAAACGGTCCTTTGATAAAGAAATTTATTTGTATTCTTCAAGCTCCTCTGCTGCTTCCGCAACCAAATCCAACCGCACCAATTTTCATGATAAGTAATTATGTAAATTTTTTAATGTTCACAAGTACAATGATCAAAAATTATGGTATTTCCACCCTAATTTACTTAATATTTTCATATTATGCAAAAGAGTTGGTTTAAATTCCGCCCATCCTCTCCTGTTATCTGAACACCAAGCTAATTCTGATAAACATGCAAGGCGAGGATTGATCAGGGTGTCTATATACTCTGGTTTGGTTATAGTTTCCGACCACAGTTGACCTTGGATACCTAAAATTAAATTATGATAATCTTTATCGACATCTTTTAGAGGCTTCCATGAGTGAATTTCCGATGCTTCAATTGTTGCTGCCCAGCAAATTCCCCTTTCTGATGTTGCATTGTTATACGCCATATCAAAATAAGTTTTTTGTCCAGGACACATAACTGTTTGAAAACCTCTTTTTGCAGACTCATTTGAAACTGAAGGGTGCTCCCATGCAAATATTAAGCAGCTTTTATCTATTTTTCCTGTTCCTCCACTTGACCCTATGTCATTGTGCGGTGATAACGCAGCTTCATTCCATGCAGCGGTTCTTTTGTTTTTTTTCTTAATAATATTGATGACCCTACTCATGTAATAATCCTGAACCTCATCAAATGATTGAAAATTTTTCTCTTTCATCAATTGCTGTATCTTGGGAGACCCTTCCCATGATGATTTAGGACGCTCATCCACTCCGACATGAATGATATGAAATGAAAATAAATCAGATATTTCAGCAATTATATTATTCAAAAAATTCCAAGTTGATTCTAACGAGGGATTAATAGTATTGTTTTTATAACTTCCAACATCCTCAGAATGCATATTAGAGGCATGATCATAAAGCTCGGGCATTACCTGAGTCAAAGCCCATGAATGGGCCGGCAAATCTATTTCAGGCATAACTTCGATATTCAATTTTTTAGCAAATGCTATTATATCTTTTACTTCTTCATTGGAATAATATCCGCCTGACTTTTCAAAACCACTACCGTACAAAGGGGGAATGAGTTGTTTATATCCACGAAAAGATGATTGTCTGGCTAAATTGGGATAACATTTTAAATCAAGTCTCCATGCTTCATTATCAGTTAAATGCCAATGAAAACGATTAAGCTTGAACATTCCCATGTAAATCAAAAGACGTTTTATTTGTTCAACCGTATGGAATTGTCGAGAACAATCTAGATGCATTCCTCGCCATGCGAAATATGGTCTGTCTTCTATTTCCCCCAATGGTAATTGAGAATCATAATATGAGATGAGATGAATTAACGTTATGATGGCGTAAAAACGACCTCCATAATCATTGGCATAAATTGTTATGCCGTTTTGGGAAATATTGATTCTGTACTCATCATTTTCCAATTTCATCGATTGAAACTTTATGTGTTGTCCTCCTGCAGAGAAGAAATTAATGGACAACAAGTCACAAGTTGGCTTAAGAAATTTAAAAATTTCTAGTAATTTTTCATCTTCTGTTACAAAATTATTTTGCGGGATTGATAGATACTGATTTGAAAATTTTGTTTTCTTTAGCTCAGGAATAACATTGTTGTTTATATCTTCTGAAACTGCTGCATACTGAGATTGATTTATTATGGTATCAAAACTTAGCTGAAGAATTTCAAAATCAATTCGCTTTTCATTGATATCCAAAATAAAAAGGCCTTCGGGTCCGCAGGATAAATTGTATGTTCCAATTCTTGGTGTCTGAAGTTGTAATACCAGAGTTATAATTTTCTTGGGTCCTAGGTTGGATTGATCTAATAATAATTCGTAATATCTTCCTATTTGCTTAATAATTTGAGCGCCTTCAACTTTTTTAATGGAATAAACCAAGCTTAAACATAATTTTAATTGGGAAAAATTATTGTTAGATTGATTATTTATTTTTATTTCAAGTAAGTTGGCGCTATTGAATTTAGGGGTAACAAAAATAAAAGTCATAGTTTATTAAATACTGAGCATAACAAATAAAATGGAAAATAATATCAAGAATTTTAAAAATATTTTTGCTGAAGATATTGTCTCTCAAGCTTTTGCTCATGCACGTGTTAATTTGATCGGAGAACATACGGACTATACAGGCGGCTATGTACTACCGTCTCTATTGCCGTACAAAACTTCCGTTTATATTTCTAAAAATAGAAATGCAACCTATGCTGTGTATTCGGAATTTTTTAAAAAAAAAATTGAATTTAATGATTTTATGAAATCAAAAACAAATGAATGGGTAGATTATGTAAAAGGATGTTTGTTTGTTTTTTTTGATGAAAACGTAAAAATAAAAAATGCATATATAAATATATACTTGGAATCGGACATTCCTATGGGAAGAGGAATTGCATCATCCTCCGCTTTATGCGTTGCTACGCTGAAAGCTCTCAACAAATTTTTTGGCACTTCTTTCTCTGATAAGCACATTGCCGTACTCGCACAAAAAGTGGAAAGAAATTATATTGGAGTTTCAGGAGGCATAATGGATCAAATGGTATCCTCAATTGGAATTCACGGTAAGGCATTTTTTCTTGATTGTTTGTCATTAAAATATGAATTTCTAGAAATACCTTTGAATTGGCAATTCTGTTTAATTGATTCTGCAGTTCAAAGAAACTTACGGGATAGCTCGTATAATGAGAGACATGAGCAGTTAAAAAATGCAGAAAAAATACTGGGGGTGGAATATCTTGGAAGTGTAAAACTAAGTACTTTTAATAATAATGATTTTAGTGATGAGGTTATTTATAAAAGGGCGAAACATGTTGTTACTGAAAATGATCGTGTTTTAAATGCTAAAAAATACATTCAAAATAACAATTTATCCCAATTTGGTGAATTAATGAATTTGAGCCATTATTCCTACTCAAATGACTTTGAAGCATCAACAGAAGATGTGGATTTAATCACTAAGCGTTCTGTTGAAAGTGGCGCCGCAGGCTCAAGGTTAACTGGCGGAGGATTTGGGGGGTTTACAGTATCATTGATTGAAAAAACCAATTATGGTTTATGGTATAAAAATATGCGAAAACATTATTCAGAAGATAAATTTTTTACAGTGTAATGGAAATTTATCGAAACTATATTAATGGTGAATTCAGAGATTCTTACTCTAAAAAATCCTTCCGTTCGATTGACCCTTCAACTGAACAGCCTTGGTCCGAAATTGCTGAAGCTCAGGAAAAAGACGTCAATGACGCTGTGAATGCTGCTCACGAAGCTTTTCATGGGGAGTGGTCAAAATTTTTACCCCAACAACGCGGCAATTTCTTAAGAGCAATAGGAGATCAGTTAAAAGAAAATGCGGAACTGCTTGGAACTATAGAAACTCGTGATACCGGTAAAATGTATAAGGAGACTAAATTTCAAGCAAATTACATTGCTGAATTTTATTATTACTATGCAGGATTGGTTGATAAAATTGAAGGTTCAACTCTTCCCATAGATAAACAGGATATGCAAGTATTTACAACCCGCGTTCCTGTGGGAGTTGTTGCTGCCATTATTCCTTGGAACTCACAAATGTTTCTCACTGCTGTAAAGTTGGCTCCAGCCTTGGCAATGGGAAATACTATTATAATTAAAGCATCAGAAATAGCTCCTGCACCTCTTTTTGAATTTGCTAAACTAATTGATAAAATAAATTTGCCCAAAGGAGTAATAAATATCATCACCGGTTTTGCTGATGAGTGCGGAAAAATTTTGACATCACATCCCAAAGTTAACCGCATAGCTTTTACAGGCGGGATGCACACAGCCAAACACATTGTTAGAAACTCAGCCGAAAACCTATCTCATGTCACGCTAGAATTAGGAGGTAAAAGTCCTGTAGCTGTATTTGATGATGCTAGAATTGATAATGCAATCAATGGAGTAACAGCAGGCATATTTGGTGCGAGTGGACAGAGTTGCATTGCTGGTTCACGACTTTATTTACAAGAAGGAATTTACAGTGAATTTTTGGATAAAATTACATCAAAAGCCAAAAACATTAAGATAGGACCACCTATGAATGAGGATACTCAAATGGGGCCTCTTGCTTCACTAAATCAACTCAAAAATATCCAGGAGATCATCGATCAAACGATTCAACAAGGTGGCAAACTGGTTACTGGCGGAGAAAAACCCAAAGAAATAAATCAGGGTTGGTATTATAAACCCACAATAATTGAATGTGATCATCATAACTTGCCTGCGGCTGAAAAAGAATTATTTGGACCAGTACTGTCAGTTATGAAATTTTCTGATGAAGAAGAAGTGATAAAATTAATGAATGACAATTCATATGGACTAGCCGCAGGCATATTCACTGAAAATAATGGAATTGCGCTCAGAGTATCCAAAGCTGTTAGAGCTGGAATTGTGTTTATAAATACGTATCGTTTGATTTCTCCGATAGCTCCTTTTGGAGGATTTAAAAATAGTGGTTTTGGGAGAGAGTCTGGTATGGAAGTAATAAAAGATTACTCTAATGTCAAAACTACCTGGATCAATACATCAAACGAACCTATCGGTGATCCTTTTGTAATCAGATAGAAGGAATTTTTATTAATACTATATATAAGGCGTTATTATATCTGCATAAGTGATGTCACTTATATTCCTTAACACCCTATTTAGATATTTGAGGATTTTTATCATTTTTTTTATTATCTTCCGTATTTCCTGATCTCCAAAAGCCGGCAGTGTCTGAATGTTGCCAAATCCTTTTTTGGAATACCATATAGTAAAACCCAGTACTGATTCTGGACCTGGAGCATCAATCGTTTCAACAAAGTCGTACTGCCCCTGCGTATAAAGAACAGCATCTTGCTTAATCCCAAGTTGTTTTAATTTTTCATTTGATTTTTTTAACCGTTAGGCCTGTTTGCCAAGCCAGGAAGGAGAAATTGATCCGAGTAAAACATATTTCATAAAAACCTTTCACTACTAATAATATTTTGAATTAATCAATATTTCAATTTTTTCCTATTGGAATTTGCTTTTTTGGATCCCAGAACGGTAACTCCACTACTACAGATTCGAGTTTACCATAAGGGGAGTTAATAAAAAATTTATTTCCTTGATTTGCATGCTCGATAGGAACAAAGGCAAAACCAATATTTTTTTTTAATCTTGGAGAAAAGCATTTTGAAGTCACATGGCCAATTTCCTCATCTTGTGCGTCATTAACTGGCCAATGATCTGGAACAAAATAACTAGGGGTGTACTCTGGGGGAACAATCATCGTGATAGGATCACCCAATATTTCGATGCCAACTAATTTTCGTTTTATACCTTCCTGCTTGATAATTTTTAGTGCCTCCTTGCCTACAAAATCAGCTTCCATCTCCAAATCAACAAGTCTATCCATGCCTATTTCATAAGGATTATCAGTTACCCGCATGTCTTGAAAGTACGAAAAAATGCCTGCCTCAACCCTACGAATCTGGGAAGGCCCTGTGGGTGCTATTTTGTAAGGTTCCCCTGCTTCCATAATCTTTTCATACAAATCACTTCCGCGGCTACCATCACGTAAATAAATTTCGTAACCTTTTTCCCCACTCCATCCTGTGCGAGAAACTACAACAGGAATGTCTTCCAATTCTGTTTGTTTACACCAGTAATAATTAAGGTCATTAATCCAAGAGCCAAATAAATCCACCATAACATTTTTTGATTTAGGGCCTTGAACTTGTAAGGGTGAGACATCCGGCTCTACCAAATTAATATCATATTGATCCTTGCCCGCAACTCCCATTGCCCAAAGTAATAAGTCACTATCAGAAATAGAATACCACCAATGGTCTTCCTCTAGCTTTAAAAGTATCGGATCACTTAATATTCCCCCTTCATAATTTGTATTTAAAACATACTTACATTGATTTACAGCACAGTCGGATAAATTACGGGGAGTAAGTAATTGTGTAAATTTTGCCGCGTCCGGTCCGGTAATTTCTACCTGTCTTTCAACTGCCACATCCCATAAAGTTACATCATTAATCAAACTCCAATAATCTTCCTCAGGTGTATTATAATAAACCGGAAAATACATGTGATTGTAGGTTGTGTATTCTTTGCAACCCCATTTTAGAGTTGATTCAAAATAGGGTGATTTTCGTACCCTTGTTCCAAATCCCAGATGGGGTTTAGGGGGATTATTAGTGCGTGTAGCCATGGTTAACTCCTATATAATTTTTAAAACATATAGTATTATTTTTTCAAAACTGTCTAGAGATTATTCTTTTCACACAAAAAATAAATTAGGATAATTTTTGCGGTAAAGAACTAGGAGGTTAGTCTTTTGTTTTCAGAATCATATGCCATATCCTTTAGAACTATGGCTCTTCTTTTTTGTCCTTGAATTCTAATATCAAACTCTTTGTTTATTTCAGCCAAATCAGATTCAACATAAGCAAATGCTAAACTTTTATTAACTCGAAACCCATAGCCACCTGAAGTGACCACGCCAACTATCTTATTATTATGATACACCGGCTCATTTCCTCGTGCATCTGCATCATCAACATCGATCTCAAGGTAAACTATTTTAATATCAACTCCTGATTGCAGTTTTTCTCTAAGAGCCTCAGAGCCAATAAAATTACTTTTTTTATTTAAATTGAAAAAACGGTCCATGCCTGCTTCAACCAAACTAATTTCTCCTGTCAATTCTGCACCCCAACCACGATAGGCTTTTTCTATCCTCAGTGAGTTGACAGCATAAGTTCCAAAATTGGAGATGCTATCTTTTTTACCTACTTCGTAAATAGCATCATATAAAGATTCCATCTGCTTCATTGGATGGTGCAATTCCCAGCCCAATTCTCCCATATAATTAATTCGAAGGGCTCGTACAGGAACTTTATTAATTTCTATTTCTTTCCCCTTTAACCAAGGAAAATTTTTATTATCTAAACTTTCAGAAGTTAGTTGCGATAAAACATTTCTAGATTTTGGTCCTACTAAAACAAAAACTCCGTAATCTTCAGTGACATTCTTTATTTCAACTTTTTCTTCTTTATTTAGATTATGATTAAACCAGTCTAAATCTCTTATTTCGGATGCAGTAGATGATAGAACGTAAAAATTGTTATTTGCTAATCTGGTTATAGTAAGTTCACTTTGGATCCTGCCTATTTTATTAAGTGTGTGAGCAAGCACAATATTACCTTCTTTTTTTGGAACTGAGTTTGCACATAAGTTATCTAGATATGTTTCGCTGTCTTTTCCTTTAATTTCATATTTTGCAAAAGTACTTAAATCTAAAATGCCTACGTTGTTTTGAACATTTTCACATTCTTTTTGCACATAAGGAAAAGCATTTGATCTTTTAAAACTATATTCTTCTTTCATTCCAGGTTTTGCAAACCATGTAGGTTTTTCCCACCCATAAGTGTCTAGATACATAGCTCCCATATCTTTTAATTTCTTATAAATTGGAGTTGTTTTATTAGGTCTTCCAATTTCAATACTTTCGTTTGGCATAGGCGTTACATACATTCTTTTGTATTGATCGGTTGATTTTTCAATAGCATACTTTTTTGTTGCCCAACTCATGTATCTTCTAGGTTCAAATTCCAACATATTAATTTCAGAATCTCCATGAACTATCCATTGTGCAAGATATTTTCCAACCCCTCCTCCTTGAGCAATTCCTACACTTGCAGCGCACGCCATCCAAAAATTTTTTAATCCAGGAGCAGGGCCAGCTAAAAAATTGTCATCCGGTGTATGAGTGATTGGTCCACAAATAATTTTTTTAATTCCAACATCTTTAAACTGAGGAATTCTATTCATTCCTATTTCTAAATGCTTTTCAATTCTATCGAGTTCAGGTTCTAATAACTCCATATTAAATTTCCAATCCATTCCATCTAAAGCCCAAGTTTTTGCGTCCATTTCATAAGTACCAATTAATAAACCTTTACCTTCTTGTCTTAGATAAGCAGAAGCTTCCGGATCTCTTGTAACTGGCAATTCTTTTGTTAATTTTTTAATTTCTGAATGTTCATCCGTTACCAAATAATGATGTATCATGTTGATACTTGGTATATTTTTTAAACCAACCATTTCACCAACTTCTGGACAAAAACTTCCTGCTGCATTAACAACATGTTCGCAAACAATGTCCCCATTTTCAGTAAGCACTTTCCATTCTCCTGATGGAAGTAATTTAATATCGGTTACTCTATTATTTCTGTATATCTTAGCTCCACCGTTTCTAGCTCCTTTGGCCATCGCATTTGTAGTGCTTGTAGGATCAGTATGTCCATCTTCTGGCGTATAAAATGCACCAACAATTCCATCAAGTTTTATAAATGGATGAATTTTTTTAATTTCTTCAGTTGAGATTATTTCTGCTGGTGCGCCAACATTATCTAAAATTCCTTTAATATAATGAAACCAATCAATATCTTCTTTTTTATAAGCCAATCTTAAACTACCACAATCATGAAAACCTGTAGCTTGGCCAGTTTCTTTTTCTAATTGTTTATAAAGATTTGTCGAATGTAAATGTACTTTAGCTAAATTATAGCTTCCAGTCATATGTGGACATTGACCAGCTGCATGCCAAGTTGAACCTGAGGTTAATTCACCTTTTTCAATTAACACAATATCGTTCCAACCTTCTTTTGTAAGATGGTAAAGCAGGCTAACACCCATTATACCCCCACCTACTATTACTACCTTTGCTTGTGATTTCATTTAATGATCAAAAATTGTCCATTATCTATTGTAAAGTAAACGACCCATAATATTCATGAGTAATTGAGCAGCAAGAGTAGATGTAGAATTCGTAATGTCATAATCAGGTGCCACTTCAACCAGATCTAAACCTGCAATATTTCCCTGTTTCGTTAATCCATCTATCAATTCAAGAATTTCATAATAGTAAAAGCCCCCATGGCTGGGAGTCCCGGTCCCGGACGCAATAGAAGGATCAAATGCATCAATATCTATGGTTAAATAATAACGAATATTTTTGGGTATTGTATTAAGTATCTGACTGATGCCCATTTTACGAAATTGTCTAACAGAAAATATTTTAGATCCTCTTTCCTTTGCATCAATATATCCTTCTCGAGCAGTAGAGGAAACATTGCGAATCCCAATCTGGGTCATTCCCGATACGTATTCTTTTTCTGACGCCCGATACATTGGGTTGCCATGACCAAAACGAACTCCATGTCTTTCGTTGACAAAATCTAAATGAGCATCAATTTGAATTAAGTGTATGGGATCCTCGTTTCTGAATGCATTAATACAGGGGATATTGACGGAATGATCTCCTCCCAAAACTACAGGGATGGCTTTTGCTTCAAGAATCTTTTTAACACCAAACTCAATATTTGCATGACTCTGTCTTGTATCCGTATGGATGATATCTGCATCTCCAATATCTACAATCCTCGTAGTGTCTGCAGGCAAATATGTAATGTCATCTTCATGATCATAGGCCCCTCCATGTCCAAAAGAAAAAAGAGTTGAAGCTTCTCTTATACCCCTGGGTCCCATTCTCGCTCCCGAGCGAAACTGACTACCAGCATCAAAGGGAGCGCCTAATACAGCTATATCCGCTTCAATTTTGTCCCAATCTTCTATGTAAGGATATTTCCCAAATGTACAAATACCAACAAAAGGTAAATTTAATCTCCCTTGGTCATAAGTATTCTTAGTCATTATTTTTTCTTATCACATTAATTAAGGTGCCGAATTAAAAATAATAACTAAAGTTTAATTGGTTGTTAAAAAGTATGAAATTAACCAGTATTTTTCATAGCTGAGGAAATACCAGAAATTGTTACAATCATTGCATCCATCAATATTTCTTTTTGTTTTCTATCGATATTTTTTTTTGATAATCTAAGCATTATATTTGCTTGTAATAAATTTAATATTTCAGCATAAGTATCTCTAATCAAGATAGATTTTCTAAATTCCTTACGTTGATTGAGAATATGACTAGGTATCAATTTTTTATTTAAATCAATTAATGACAATAAGCTTTTTCTGAGATTACTTCCTATTTTTTTCAGATCCTTATCGGCAAGGCATTCTTCATAATATTCTATGACGCGTTGATTTGTTTTAGTTAAAATCATATCCAGCATATCCATCATTTCATAAAAAAAGGGCCACCGATAAAGCATATCCTTTAAAATTAATTTATTCTTACCTTTAGCAGCCAATTGCAATGCCTCTGTAGTACCAAGCCAAGCGGGTAAAACCAAACGTATTTGTGTCCAGGCAAAAACCCAAGGAATGGCTCTTAAATTTTTAATATCTTGAGATTGCTTACGCTTAGCTGGTCTTGAACCAATATATAGCTTACCAATAATATTTTTTGGGGTTATCTCATCAAAATATCTTAAAAAATTTTTATCATTGTTTAGGTATCTTCTGTAGGATTTACTTGATAGGATGCTCATTTCATCTATTAAATTGCGCCATTCCTTTTTGGGCTGAATAGGAGGTGAAAGGGTAGCCTCTAATACAGCTCCAATATATGTTCCTAAACTATATTCAGCTAAGGACTCAGAGCCATATTTTTGTTGTATCACCTCTCCCTGCTCTGTTACTCGCGTTCTTGCATTAACAGTTCCAGGCGGTTGAGAGAGTAAGGCTGCATAAACTGGTCCTCCCCCCCTACCTACTGAACCTCCTCTGCCATGAAACAAAGTTAGTTTAATTTTATATTTTGTTGCAATGTTGCCTAATTTTTCTTGTGCACAATATTGCGCCCAACTTGCTGCAAATTTTCCGGCATCTTTACTAGAATCTGAATATCCAATCATTATTTCTTGATTTTTTTTGAAATAATTCACGTACCAAGAATGTTTAAACAAATTTTCCATTACAATATGGGAATTTTGAAGATCAGATAAAGTTTCAAATAAAGGAACTATGCGCAAACATGATTTAACTCCTGCTTCTTTTTGTAAAAGCATTACAGCTAAAATATCCGAAACGTTTGATGCCATGGAAATAACATAGGCTCCGAGACATTCTCTGGGTGACTCTGATATCATTTTAAAAGTTGTCCAAGTTTCATTGTCATCAGCATCTAATTTAATATTTTGGGGTATAAGGGGACGTTTAGATTTATATTCTTTACTTAAAAATTTAATTTTTGCTTCTTCTGAAAGTTTAGAATAATCAGCTATTCCAAGTTTTTTACACACTGAAGTTATTAATTTATAATGTCTAGCTGCTTCCTGGCGAATGTCTAATTTAGTTAAATTTAATCCAAATGTATGCGCACGACGAATTAGATCTAAAACAATACCATTTGCAATTATTTGACACTTTACCGAACTTAAAGAATTATACACATCATTAAGAGGTTGTATAATTTCATTAACAGATTGAACCAACAAGGTTTTCTTTGGTTCTCTATTTTCTTTAAGACAAGATTCAATTTCTTTTTGAGTTTGGTTTAATTTATTGCGTATAGGTCTCAAAAAAACACGGTAGGGCTCCCAAGTTTTTCCTACTACTTTTTTTATTTTTTTTGAGCAATCATGCAATGAAAGGCTCTGGATTAATTTTGTAAACTCTTTTTCATACAAACTTGCAGCTTCCCATCTAGATAACAGTATTACTTCTTTTGTAGTTTTGGCAGTTACGTTTGGATTGCCATCACGATCTCCACCCATCCATGATCCAAATACTATAGGTGAAAAATTAATTGGCAAATCTTTATTAGTATAATATTTTACTGCATTATTAAATCTTGAACAAATTTTAGGAATTGCATTCCACAAGCTATCCTCTATTACGGCAAGTCCCCATTTTGCTTCTTCAACAGGAGTGGGGCGTGATCTTTTAATTTCATCTGTTTTCCATACTGAAGTAATTTCTTCATGAAGATTATTTTGTAAAAGATTTTTTTCAAGATTTATATTTTGTTTTGTAAAAATTCTTAAATTATTATAACTATCTAATAAATGATTAACTTTTGCATATTTTTGAATTAGCGTTCTTCTTTTTACTTCCGTTGGATGAGCAGTAAGTACAATTTCTATTTTTAGATTTATAGCAGTTTCATAGAATCTATTTAATGATAAAGACTTATTTTTAAAAACATCTAAAATTGCTTCTTCTAATATAACAATTTCATTAGTTTCTTGAGTTTTTCGAATATTATGATCATGGATATTGTGAATACTAAAAAGTGATTCTGCAATATTAGAAAAATCTAAAAATTTACTGAAAGATCTTGCAATAACAAGGGTGTCTTTTGCATTTAGTTTTGATATCTCTCTTTTCAGTTTGGTAAATGAACGATTAATAGTGTTTTTGCTCCTGTCACCTCTACTAGATTTTGATAAAGCTCGTATTTTTTCTATCTTGTTAAATACGGATATACCTTCTTGTTCCTTGATTATATTTCCAAGTATCTCACCAAGCAAACGTATAGTCTTTGAAAGTACAATTTTATTCGTCATTTAATTATTTTTCTAAATAAATTTATAATCACTCTGTCCCGCTATTTTTTAACTCCATCAGGGTATAAACGAAAATAATTAATACTATAGCTATTCCGCCGATAATTGTTTTAAATGAAGGTTGCTCATGAATAAAAAACCACACCCAAATTGGTCCCAATGCGGTTTCTAAAACAAAGAATAACTCAACTTCATGTGCCGCTATGTAACGAGGGGCCAAGGTTAATAAACTAAGTGGAAGAAATATGAAAAAAACCCCCATTATGATAACTAATAATATGTCTGATTGTGCCAAAACTAGAGAATTAACAAAAAATATTGCAAACAGCATTGTGAAAAACTTTGCTAATAATAATGAGGGGAGAAAATTAACAACTTTGCCGTAACGAATTACCACCGCACTTGCGCCGATCAATATCGCTGTCATTATTCCAAAAAGATCCCCCACCAATTTATCTGTTTCATAAGAATCATAAAAAATAAAAAGAACAAAACAAAAGCAAAGAGACATGGTAATCCATGTTCTTGAATTGGGATGTTCTTTAAGAAAAATTGAACTCATAATGGCAGCCATGAATGGGGCTAAACTAATCATAATCAAGGTATTGGCTACATTTGTATTTTCTAGAGAAGCAATGAAAGTAATGTTGCCGAGAGCAACAAGCACCGCATTTAATATGCCAGCAAAGCCAACAGCTAAACAGATTTGAATAAAATTTTTTCTGTAAACAGCTAAAAGTAGGAATAGCAAGCATACAAAAGGTATTAACCCTCTATAAAATACCAAATCCCATGAATTCACATTGACTAGGCGTACCGATAAAGAATCGGGTGTAATGCACAATACGCCAATAAACGCTAGTAGAATTCCTTTTTGTTTATCTTTTAAATTTAGCATTAAATTTTAATGAAAGGAGGATTTTGCAATACTTTTCTTTTTTTGGCTCTCTCTCTAACAAAAATATATATTCCGCTCGATATAATAAAAACAAGGCCCAGCCAAATCCATTTGTTAGGAAAATCTCCAAAAAAATAATATCCAATAATAACATTTGTAACAATTTCAAAGTAACCAAGTGGTGCCAACTTTGAAGCTTCGGCAAAATTCAGTGATAAGATTAACAGTAAGTGACCAAGGGTTCCTACAGCAGCTAAAGCTATTAGTAATAACCATTGAATGGGATCAAGTGAAGTCCAAAAAAAAGGAACAATGAATGAAACAAAGATAGCTCCTGATAAACCTGTAAATATTAAAGTTAAAAGAGGGCTATCAATAAAAGATAATTTTCTTGTGCTTATAATGTAGAAACCGTAACTTAATCCTGCACCCAAAGCTGCAATAGATGCTATATTAATTTCCTCAAATCCAGGACGAATTATTATTAGAGCTCCTATAAATCCAAATATTACTGCACACCATCTTCTAATACCTACTTGTTCCTTAAGAATTAGAGCTGAGAGCAAAGTAACAATAATTGGCGCAACAAACATCAAGGATAATGCTTCTGCCAATGATATTATCGAAATTGAAAAAAAGAAAAAAACTGTTGATAAAAAAAGAAAAGAACTTCTTATTAATTGAATCCAAATATTTTTAGGAAACTTTAGATGGTTATAAAAAAAAAAATAAGTTAAAGGTAGGCTTATTATAACCATAAAAAAATACCTGCCCCAAACAACCTGGAGAAAATGAATTTCAGCACTGAGATGCTTGGCCATGCCATCCATGACGGGTAACAGCATCCATGCGGATATGTTGAGAGCTACGGCTTTCATAAAAAATTATTTAAAGAATATAAGTAAGGAACAAATAATGATTATGACAACAGCAATATACAAACCGTATTTTGCTGGAGGAAAAGCAACATTGATCATCCTATATGGCCTTTTCTTCTTGTTGTCATTTTCAGAATTCATTTGTATTTGATGAGTATAAAAAAAGGGCGTCTTTTACAACGCCCTATTTATTATTTTTTATGAGATATGTTAATATTACCAATCAGCAATATTATTTTTATAATCACTGGGACCTTTGCCTTTAGCGGCCAATTCATTATGCTCTTTGGTCTCCCCGGCAGATGTTTTAAAATGCCAAGTTAACCAAAAAACAACAGCTATTAACAGCCATAGCCATTCAGTACCTACAAAAGGATAAATAACAGTTTCCCCTGCAGGAAGCGTTTCAGTCCAACTAGTTACAGTTGCCATAAATTACCCTCCTTATTTTTCGTCGGCAGCTAGAGCAGTTTCATCCGCTTTAGATGCTTCCATATAGTTGAAGTCCATACCCGCTAACTCTACTTCATGAGGTATTCTAAGTTTACCCATTGAATGTAAAATTTTAGCAATAATCCAACCAGGTAAAAATCCTAGGACACCAAACATTATTATCGCGCCGATAATCATTCCAATTGGATTTATAGCCGCATAACCTTCGTAACCTGAAGATGGGTATCCCCACAAAACAAAGCCACAAATTACGAGTCCGACCACGCCAGCATAACCATGCACGGCCACCGCGCCTACAGCGTCGTCAATTTTAAATCGACGCTCAACCCAAAAGTGCATTTTGTATGCAACATACACACCAATAGCAGCGATAATCATAGCTTGTAATGGGTGGTATAAATCATTTCCAGCAGATGATGTAATAATTCCTGCCAGACCACTTGAATATGTCCAAAAAGGATCTCCTTTAGAAATCCAGTAACCTGCCAACAAACCACCTGATAGTGATAGTAGGAAATTCATCGTAATACCACTTAGGGTTGTAGGAGTTAAATAAATATTAGTTGCAGTGAAATACGTTACACCTTCCATGCCATATTCAGGTCCAAGATCAAAAATTGGAATATTACAAGCTGCGTAGAAACCCCAAAAACCAGTATAAATTAGGAATAATCCTATAGCAACCAGCCAAGGATTTCTTGGTCCAATATTTCTTGGTGTTCCATCAGAGGCAAATTTACCAATACGAGGACCAAGAACTGCCAGCACACCAAGGGCAAATCCACCGCAAACGGCGTGAATTACTCCTGAAGCGTAAGCATCATGATAACCTAGTATTTTGACCATCCAACCATCAAAGTGCCATCCCCAAGATGCGTCAATACTCCAGAAAACAGAACCAATAGCTATAGCTAATATTCCAAATGCGGATATTCTAATTCTCTCAATAACAGCACCTGAAACTATAGAAGCTGCTGTCCAAGAAAATAGCAAGAACGCAGCCCAGAAAACACCACTAATATGATCACCTAGATTAATACCCATAAGTGGGTTTAAAGGATCTGCAAAATCGTTTGCTCCAAATCCTCCACCTAGCTGAAGACCGCTATTACCATCCATAATAGATGTGCCAATCCAAGGACCGTTTACAAAGGCCCAATAAATCCACCAACCAAAGAAAAACCACGTTACTGTTACCAAAGGTATAAGCATTGTATTTTTCATCAGTGTATGGAGATGATTTTTATGCCGAGATACTCCTACCTCATACATACAAAATCCTATATGGATCAAAAACATCAAAACGACTGTGATCCAGTAATAGAATTCTGTAAATATGGTTACCAGAGCTGATAACTCATTATCCATAATTAACCTCCCTGTTAATTAAACGTTTTATTATCTTAATCTATTACCATTTTATAATGATTCACTTTACCTTTATTTCCTATGTTAAAACAAAATTATGTGAATTTAGGGGATATTTTATTACTGTATCTAATTGATATTTAAAAATAAATTATTTTATACCTCTTTTTGATAGATTGTTTTACAAGTAATATTTTTAAATTAATAAACTAAATATTTTAAAAACTAGGAGGAAAAATGGCAATTAATCTTGCAGAAGTAGCTAAGAAGAAAAAAATTAAGTATTTTTTAATCAGTTATGTTGATTTTTTTGGAGTACTTCGATCAAAATTAGTTCCCGCTCAATCCATTAAGGAAATGCAAAAAGAAGGAGCCGGTTTTGCGGGATTTTCAACTTATCTTGATATGTTGCCATCTGATCCAGATATGGCCGCTATTCCTGATGTAAGTAGTTTAATTATTTTACCCTGGCAGCCAGATGTTGCGTGGTTAGCGGGTGATTTGTGGATGGATGGCAAACCTGTTGATGCGTCACCAAGGGTAATGTTGCGCAATCAAATAGCAAAGCTCGCTGAAAAAAAATTATATCTTAAAAGTGGCGTTGAGTGTGAATATTTTTTAATTGCACCTAGTGGTGATTCAATTGCAGATCAAAGCGATATTGCTGATAAACCATGTTATGATCAATCGGCCCTTATGCGCCAATATGATTTAATAAGAGCTATTTGCGATAGCATGATTAAGCTTGGGTGGGGTCCTTATCAAAATGATCATGAAGATGCTAACGGTCAATTTGAAATGAATTGGAATTTTTCTGATTGCCTGCAAACGGCAGACAGACATGTTTTTTTTAAATTTATGGTAAAAACTCTTGCTGAGAAAAAAGGTCTTCGGGCAACATTTATGCCCAAACCTTTTTTAAATAAAACAGGAAATGGCTGTCATGCGCATTTATCAATTTGGGACAAAAAAGGTAAAAACTTATTTGCCAATAAAAATGATAAACTAGGTTTATCAAAAACAGCATACAACTTTATGGGGGGGATAATGCATTCTGCTGAAGCTTTAACTGCCTGGTTTAATCCAACAATTAATAGCTACAAGAGAATTAATGCCCCTGTCACAGCATCTGGGGCAACTTGGTCTCCAAACACAATTACTTATTCAGGAAATAATCGCACTCATATGATAAGAGTGCCTGGACCTGGCAGATTTGAATTGAGGTTAATGGATGGTGCTACCAATCCATATCTTCTTCAAGCCGGTATCATAGCAGCAGGACTGGATGGAATGAATAGAAAACGCAACCCAGGAAAACCTGTTCATGTTAATATGTATGAAGAAAGTCACAAAGTTAAGGGAGCAAAAAAATTACCTTTAACCTTAGAAAAATCTCTTGACCATCTAAGTAAAAGTAAAGTTATGCAATCTGCTTTTGGCAAAAATATTATTAACTCATATGTAAAGTTAAAAAATAAGGAAATACAAAAATACAATTCTGCTACAGAAAAAAAGATTGGTTTTAGGGGGGCGAAGAAAAAATATAAGGGTAACATTATTACCCAATGGGAAAAAGATAATACCCTAGACTGTTAATCATAATTATATAATTAATATGAGTCGAACAGGTTGGAGTAATTTTGTAACTTGGCAATGCAGTCTTCGGCAAAGAAACTTTAGGATGTTTGGAGGCAAACCCTCTGAGGGAACTATTGCCTCAATTTATGATCAAAAAACAAATGAAGAAATTGCTGATTTAAGATCGATATTAATTGAAAAAAAATGCCTTAACACAGCAAAAATGTTTGAATTTATGATTAAAAAAACTCATGATCCAGAAGATCGTTTTTTAAAAGCAGTTAAATTCTTTTCTTCTGAATACTACAATTCCCCGGTTAATTTTGACGGCTCATTCACTGCTACATTTACTAAACAATCCGAAATTGTGAAAAAATTATTAAAGAAGAAAAAATGCAATGTGCAATTTTTTGAAAGAGAAACCGGTTTTCAATTTAAGGTATTAATCAATAAGCTCAAAAAAAATGATGCGGAATGGAAATACACATTTTTCCATAATAGTTTTTTCAATCCTAGTTTAAGTGAAAATATAGAAATATTATGTTTTAACCCGGTTTTGAATGGGTTAAAAAAAATCAACTAATCAAATTTTTTGTAAGCTTTTTTAAGTTGCACTAGTGGATGTTTTGGAGACATTTGAAATTTTATTAAAAGCTCTCTTGCTATCATGTCTCTGTCTTGTTGATCCTTTGGTAATTTCATATTCTTTGGAGTTGTTACCCAGCCGTTAACATTTCTGTCAAAAACAGCTGGCTTTCCACTTTCATAGCCCATATGAACATCTTCTAACCAATTAAGATCGTCCCAGCCCATGTGCTCTATATATTTTTTTAGAAAAGGAGTTAATCTATTATAATCAGGTAAAAGGTTAACATCGTATCTATAACCTATGTGTTGACCAATCATTTTTTCTCTAGCTGTTTTAATGTCGGAGTCCTTAGCCTTACCGTTCTTCTTGTTTTTTGATGAAGTTTTTTTTACTTTTTGCTTTGCCATATTTACCTCTTATATTGAATGGAAATTATCTACGCCAACAGTGTATTCGGTCCCTGCCAATGGTACTTTTGCTAAAGCAGAAGCTTCCATTGTTAAGGCTGCTAAATCTTCTGGTTCCAATGAGTGGATGTTGGTTTTACCGCATGCTCTTGCTAATAATTGAGCCTCTAATGTCATTGAATGCAAGTAATTGTATACTCGAAGCGCAGCATCATCAGGATTTAAACGTTTTCTTAATACAGGGTCCTGTGTAGCAACACCCACTGGACAGCGTCCGGTATGGCAATGATAACAAAGTCCAGCTTTTACGCCTAATTCTTTTTCAAAATCAGCTTCTGGAATATCTTTGTTACAATTTAAGGCAATTAAAGCCCCTGTACCAACGGCAATGGCGTCAGCACCTAAGGCAAGAGCTTTTGCCATATCTGCTCCATCCCTTATTCCTCCTGCAAAAACAAGAGTTACATCTCCTGATTTTCCAACATCATCAAGTGCACGGCGCGCTTCTCTTACAGCCGCAATACCTGGTATCCCAGTGTTTGCCGCAGCTATGTGTGGTCCAGCACCAGTCGATCCTTCCATACAATCTAAAAAAATTGAATCAGGATTACACTTAGCCGCCATTCGAATATCGTCATATACTTTTGCCGCACCAAGCTTTAATTGAATTGGTACTTGATTATCGGTAAGTTCTCTTAACTCTTCAACTTTTAAGGCTAAATCATCCGGTCCAAGCCAATCAGGATGTCTTGCTGGAGATCGCTGATCAATGCCCGCTGGCAAAGATCTCATTTCAGCAACTTGATCTGTTACTTTTTGACCCATTAAGTGCCCTCCCATACCTACTTTTTGACCTTGTCCTATAAATACTTCTATTCCATCAGCCAATTGGGCATGATGTGGGTTAAAACCATATCGTGACTGAATGCATTGGTAATACCATAATTGTGAATATCTTCTTTCATCGGGAATCATGCCTCCTTCACCAGAGCAAGTGGCACTACCGGCCATGGTTGCTCCTCTTGCAAGTGCCGTTTTAGCTTCGTAGGAAAGAGCGCCGAAACTCATACTGGTAATATAAATAGGTATATCTAACTTGATGGGATTTTTACAATTTGGACCAATCACAGTTTTGGTTTCACATTTCTCTCTGTAACCCTCAATAACAAATCTAGTCAGTGTACCAGGTAAAAAAGTTAGATCATCCCAATGAGGAATTTTTTTCATCAAAGCCATACCCCGCATACGGTAACGACCTAATTGAGATTTAATGTGAATATCGTTTATAATATCAGGAGTAAAAATTGAGTTTTGTCCCAGTAAACTTTTGTTTTGTCCATTCTTTTTTAATTTAGTTTTTTTTGCCACTACCATTTCCTCCCTAAATTGCACCTTTTCGCTCTGAAGGTTCTAAATTATCATAATTCCATAATTTTTTACCCGACACGATTTTTGTCATTTTTGAAAAATCAACTTTCTTTTCTATCTCTGCAACTTTAAGCTTCCTTTTTAACCAACCAACATCAAGATCAGTCATTTCCGCTTGGACAGCGTCTGCTCCTAATGAAGTAATCTTACCTCCTACAAAAATAGTTCCATCATAAAGAGAATCACCTAAGTTTGGACCAACGTCACCTAAAATTATAATTCTTCCTCTTTGCATCATAAATCCTGTAAATGCTCCGGCATTGCCGCCAATTATTATAGTACCACCCTTCATATCAATTCCTGAACGCGCTCCTACACTGCCTTTACAAATTAAATCTCCACCCCTGATTGCAGCTCCAAAACATGAGCCCGCGTTTTTTTCAATAACGACTTTTCCAGCCATCATATTTTCGGCACAAGACCAGCCAACCCTGCCAGATATTCTTACTACAGGTCCATCAATTGATCCAATACCAAAATATCCAAGACTTCCCTCAACTATTAAGTTTAATTTATTTAAAATTCCGACACCTAGGCTATGCTTTGCTCCTGGATTTTTTAAAACTATGGTGCCATAACCTTGCTTCATCAGATCTTTAATTTTTTTATTCACTTCCAGACACAGTAATTTTTCAACATCAATTTCAGCTCTTTTATTAATATCAACTTCATAAGAATCATCATAAAAAAAGTTTGCACTTTCTTCTGAATTAAAAAAAACCTGCTGGGTTCTTCCTGTGAGGGTCTCGTCATGCAGACCCATTTCATGAGATTTATGGTCTTTTACGCTTGCCATACTTTTACCACCCCCTCATATGGATCATGTGTATCTATTTCATGGGGTAATAGACTTCTGATAGCAACTTCTTCGGAAGCCAAGACAACCAAATCATCACTTTCGTATAAAACCATGGGTTTAGCAGCCATATAATCCTTTGCCATTCCAAGTTTATCTTTTGTTGCTACAAGATAGGTAAATACTCCATCCAAATCATCCAAGGAAGTTTTCATCGCATCTTCCAGATCAATTTCTTCTCTGATTTTAGTTGCCAGATACACAGCAATTAATTCAGAATCACAATTTGACATAAATCTCATTCCAATTTTTTCAAGTTTTCTTCTTGTGTTCCAATAATTAGTTAATTGACCATTATGCACAACAGATACATCGCTAAATGGGTATCCCCAAAAAGGATGTGCCGATCGAATATCAACACCTGACTCTGTTGCCATTCTTGTATGGCCAATACCATGAGTACCATTAAAATTATTTAAGCTATACTGATCCGCAACAACTGAAGCATCTCCAATATCTTTAACAAGTTCAAGTGATTTTCCCAATGATAAAATTTCGGTCATTTCAACTGACTCTATTTTTTGTGCTAATTCTAACAAATCATCGTCACATTTTATGACATAGCGGAAACAATAGGGCGTTATCCTTTCTTCTTCAATAATTTTCGCACCAGCTGTCAGAATTTCAGAATTTACTTTTTCTTTTCTGCTGTCATAGACAGAAGGGTCTTCAATTTTTGCAGAACTACCTTCCTTTACATTTTCTCCAACTTTAAAACGTAAAATATAATTATCGGTATTGCCATCTCCGTAAAGAGCGTAACCGGTAGAGTCAGGTCCTCTATGCTTTAAAGATTGAAGCATATTTTGCATTTCTCTACCTATGTTTGTAGATTTCCCTCTATGTATCAGTCCAGCAATTCCACACATAATTATTCCTCCTGTAAAAATTTATGGAAGCACATCCAAATAAGTATCGACATCCCACTGCGTAACTGTAGAAAGAAATTTCTCCCATTCATCTTTTTTATAATGCATAAATACTCGAAGCATATCTTCAGGCAAAGCGCCTTTCACAACATCATCGTTTTCTAATCTCTCAATAGCTTCGCCTAAAGTCAAAGGAAGCTTTTCAACTTTCTTTCCAGCCTTCATTGCATCATAAATATTCCTTTTTTCTGGCTCTCCAGGATCATAATTATTATCAATACCATCATCAAATGCTTTTAGAATGCCTGCCCCCATTAGGTATGGATTATTAGTAGAGTCCACGGAACGATACTCAACACGACCTGGAGCAGAAACACGAACGCTACAAGTTCTATTTTGATAACCCCAATCAGCATACACTGGCGCCCAGAAACCTGTGTCCCAAAGTCGTCGGTATGAGTTGACTGTTGGCGATCCAAGACAAGTAAGGGCCGGTAAGTGTCGAAGCAAACCGGCAATACTTTGTAAACCCACTGGTCCTGGCTTGACTGCATCAATTTTAGGATCAGGCATAAACATATTTTCACCACCAGATATGTGAGTAAATACTTGCTCCATTCCAGGCAAAGGATCATTACCAATAGGTGTTGATTTTAAATCTCCACCTTTCCAAAGAGAAACATTCGTATGACATCCATTAGCTGATACACCCATAAAAGGTTTACTCATAAAGCAAGCAATTAAGTTAAATTCCCTTGCGACTTGTGCGCAGATTTGACGATATGTTGTTAGTCTGTCTGCATTACGCAAAACATCATCGTACATAAAGTTAAGTTCAAGTTGTCCAGGAGCATCTTCATGATCTCCCTGAATAATATCTAATCCCATCGCTCTCGAATATTCAATCACCTTCATGTAAACAGGTCTTAAAGATTCAAATTGATCGATGTGATAACAATAAGGCTTTGAAAAACCGTCTCCGGTTGGCTCTCCATTGTCTTTTTTAGTAAGCCACATCATTTCAGGCTCGGTTCCTGCACGCATATTCATTCCGTGTTTTTTTTCAAACTCATTCTGGAAATTTCTAAGATTACCTCTGCAATCAGAAGTTAAATGCCCACCTGGGTTTTCCTCTTCTTCACGGTTTCTAAAGCAAGTACACCAAACCCGTGCGACTCTTTTATCCCAAGCTATTTGCACAAAAGTACTTGGCTCAGGTATTCCTACAAGCTCAGATGATTCAGGACCATATCCTATATAATCTCCATGGCGATCTACAAAAAGATTTGCAGTTGCGCCATATACCAATTGAAAACCCTTTTCAGCTATAGACTCCCAATGATCAGCTGGAACACCCTTGCCTACAATTCTTCCCGTAACAGAAACGAATTGATAATAAATATAGGTAATACCAAGTTCCTCTATTTTTTTTCTTACGTCTTTAACACCTTTATCTCTACCAGACTGATTAACAAAATTCTCTAAATCACTCATAAGATTCACCCAAATAAAATTCACTGACATTCAACATTATATTAGCTCCATGGAAAAGGACTATTTGAAGTTGGATGTAATTTTCCTTGTTCGTAACGTGAAAAGCGAAAAGGCTCGAGTAGAGAACTTTTTTCACCTAAAACTTCATCTGCTACGAGTTTTCCAACACCAATCATTTTGTATCCATGATTGGAATCTGCAATGATATGTACATTATCTCTAAATTTATCAAAAATTGGAAAATTGTCTGGAGTAAAGCAACCTAAACCTCCTGTGGGTCCCTGTTTATACAAATGAGATTTTCCTTCAAATCTCTTTTGACAGAAAGCAAGAGCTGAACACCACATATGAGCGAAATCATCACCAACAACAAATTCATCTGAATCCGGGCCATAAGGATCAACACTGACCTCTTGAGAGGGCATGCTGACTTTATAAGGAGAAGATCCACCCTGAATTCCGTTAAAATGAAAATCTGGTTTATAATATATTCCCCAGAGCTTATCAGTAATCAAAGATTGATCAACATCTGAATACAAAGGTGCGTCAGTATCAACATGGATTACAGGTGGCATGTTTCCTTCATTTGTTCTTTGTGTTGAAGGATTAAGTCCCAACACACCTTCGGTCAGGAACCAATATTGCCACATGGGAAAGTCTTGGTGCATCTTTCCATTTTCATCTTTAACAGATATCGTGTTTGGTAGCTCAAGCATGTTCCAAATATCTCTTAACCAAGGTCCAACTCCCACAATTACTTGATCACATTCAACAGTACCTTTATCAGTTTCAACTGCTGTTATTGCTGAACTGCCATTTGCAGATATAAAATCTTTAACAGTTGTCCCTGTTAATATTTTTACTCCTTCAGCTTCTGCCTTTTGGGCAAGACCATATATTGAAGATGTATTGTTTGCGTAACCACCTCTTTTTTCATGCAAAACCGATGTGATACCTCTAGCTTGCCAATCACTAAAAATATTTTTCATATAATCTAAAGATTCTTTTTTTCCTTGCACAAAGGTGGATTCATATCCAATAGCTCTTTGTTGTTCATGAATAGAAGCTACATCTTCTTCCATAACTTCTGGGCTAATTTGCATATAACCCACGGGATGATAATGGAAAGTTTCTGGATCACTCTCCCAAACTTCAACACTATGTGCCATCAATTCACGCATTGCAGGTTGAAAATAATTATTTCTAACAACGCCGCAAGCAACTCCACTCGCACCGCTAGCGATACTACCCTTATCGACAACAAGTATTTTTGACCCATCTCCCTTGCCTTGAGCTTTTAATTTTTTAGCAAGGTGCCATGCAGTACTTAGACCATGAATGCCTGCGCCTATAATCAAGTAATCAATTTTATCAGGAATAGCCATATCTTATTCTTATGAAAAAAAGGTTTAATTTATGAAAATAATAGGTGGAAGGATTTGTTTCAATGATTGCAACATATATACAGTTTTATCAATGAACTTCTAATAATTTTGAGGATATCTCCTTAGCAATGTCCGTTACTTTTTTTGCTAAAAAAGGAATGGTCTTCACATTAACACTTCCTTTAGTTCCGGAAAGAGAAATTGCAGCAATTGCTCTATTTTGATTATCAAGTATAGGCGCACCTACACCATAAACATAATTAAATGTTTCGGCTTCATTAACGCTATAACCCAAATTTCTAATCTTTCGCAATTCGAAATAAAGTTTATCAAGCGATGTAATGGTATTAGCAGTATGCTTATGCAAAGAATAGCTTTTGTAGATTTCTTTTAATTCTTCATGACTTTTATATGCCAACATAGCTTTTCCTAGAGCGCAACTGTGTGCATCAATTCTCATTCGGAAAGCACGGGGCGCTGTATCACCAGATGGATCAATCTTGTCACAATACACAACATGGGGTCCTTCTAAAACTGCGAGATAAGTAATATGCTGAGTTTCCATAGAAAGTTTGCGAATAGAATCTAAACAAAGAGTAGTTAAAGTTTTGAGATGATCAGACTTATCACCAAATTCAAAAATTTTGTGACCTAGAGAATATAAATTTGTGTTTAAGTCTTTAAAAATATATCCAAGACTGGTTAAATACGTCAATATTCTAAAAGCAGTGGCTCTTTCCAATTTTGTTAGGTTGGCAACTTCACTAGCCTTAAGTGGGCGTGTTGATTTCCCCACACATTCTAAAATTGATAAAGCTTTTTTTATGGAACCACTTAAATAATTTCTTGTCATCACCTTAATTAAGATAATATATTAATTAGAATTGTGACTATACTAAATATACAAATTATTCTAAATGTAATTATTTTATGGACTTAAACTTAGACAATTTTCAAATCAGACGGACAAATCCCTTTTTAGCAGGACCTACAGGTCTTTTACCCGGGGAAGAAAGGTATATGGCAAAGGCTCAAGGGTTAGTAGGATTTGAAATTTTTGAAGGAGATAAAATATCAATTATAAACATCGAAGGAAAACAAGAGTGTGAAATTGTTTCTTTTGACAAGGATGGTAAAAATGAACTTAGTATTATTGGTCGGCAAAAAAATGCGAATGCAAATTTTATAAAATACATTTTAACTAATAGTCCGGATAATAAATTTTTAATTTCAAAATTAAAGAAAAGAAAAATTGATTTTCACAATGCAAATTCGTGCAACTTATTCAATTCTGAAACAGTATCTGGTGAAACTGAAGAATTAACAGCTCTTGAAAATGGATTTATTATCATTGCTGCACCCGGAAAATCAATGCTTGTTGATAAACAAGAGGTAGCTTCTGATCTAGAAATCAAAGTTCTAAGAAAAAATATTAATAATAAAAAATTAGATTATTTTTTGCCAGACCCTCTATCTGATACAAAAGAGGAATATTTAATCAAAGACAGTACCGCCTTAGCCTATGAAGTAAAGGAGGGTGATTTCATTCAGGTAATTGATATTTATGGACAGCAATGTTCTGATTTTATGGCCTTCAATTCTCCTCTTTTGCAAAAAGGGAAAGAATTTTCGATTGATGCGAGGGTAACTCGAAGCATTGTGGGTGGTGCTTACCCAATGCCTGGTTTATTCGCCAAATATTTTGACAAAAACCAAGATACATTAGTTGAAGTAATCCAAGACACCTGCGGTCGTCATGATACGTTTGGAACTGCATGCACTTTAAAATACTATGAAGACATGGGATATTTTGGCCACCCAAATTGTTCAGATAATTATAACGGTCAACTAGAGCCCTTTGGAGTTGAAAAAAGAAAAGGTTGGCAAGCTATCAATCTTTTTTTCAATACTTCGATAAATACTACAAACGTATTATTCTCAGATATACCTTGGTCAAGGCCTGGTGATTATGTTTTGTTTCAAGCACAAAAAGATTTGGTCTGTGTATCTTCCGCATGTCCCTGTGACGTTGATGCTGCAAATGACTGGAATCCTACTGACGTTTACGTTAGAGTCTATTCGAAAAAAAAAATTTTTTCTAAAGCTACAGGTTATAGAAAAAATGCAAACTCAGATTTTATTTTGACCAAACAAACAGCCTTCCATGAACGAACATCTGTCATGACAAAAGACATGATGGACTCAGCTGGTTTTTGGATTCCAAATAAATACAATAATTACGGAACAATAGAAGAATATACAGCTTGTAGGAATAACGTTGTTGTAATGGATTTATCATCTCTTCGTAAATTTGAAATACTGGGGCCCGATGCTGAGGAATTAATGAATACAGCTCTTACTCGTAATGTTAAAAAACTAGCTTTAGGACAGGTGGTATATTCAGCTCTTTGTTATGAAAATGGAACGATGATTGATGACGGCACCTTATACAAATTAGGTGATAATAATTTTAGATGGATTTGTGGAAATGATTATTCAGGAGAATGGTTAAGAAAGCTTGGGAAAAAACTTAATTTAAAAGTTTGGATAAAAACATCGACTGATCAGTTACATAATCTTTCTGTTCAGGGCCCTAATAGTAGAAAATTGTTATCAAAAATCATATGGACTCCTCCTACGTATCCAGATGTAAATGATCTTAAATGGTTCCATTTTTCTATCAGCAGATTGCATGATCACTTAGGTGCTCCTGTAATGTTATCGCGAACAGGGTATACTGGTGAGCTAGGTTTTGAATTGTACTGTCACCCAAAAGATGGTTTAAAAGTTTGGGATGCTTTATGGGAGACAGGTAAAAAATTTGAATTAGTACCTATGGGTTTTGAAGCCCTAGATATGCTAAGAACAGAAGCAGGATTAATACTTGGTGGCAATGAATTCAACGATGAAACCGATCCATTTGAAGCAGGAATTAGTTTTACAGTACCTCTTAAAACAAAAGAAGCAAACTTTATTGGCAAAGAAGCACTCATTAAAAGAAAAGAAAACCCTCACCGAAAATTAGTGGGACTAGAAATTGAAGGAAACGAAAAAGTAAATCAAGGGGACTGTGTGCATATTGATAGAGGTCAAGTAGGTGTTATTACAAGCGGTATTCTCTCACCAACGTTAAATAAAAATATTGCTTTATGCAGAATAGATATTCATTCGTCTGAACTTGGCACTAAAGTTGAAATCGGTAAACTCGATGGTCACCAAAAAAGAATTTCAGCTAAAATAGTTAAATTTCCTTTCTATGATCCTGATAAGTCTAGGGTCAGATCGTAATTTAACAAATTAAATTAATTTTTATGATTGAAAAGTTTGAAAGAATTAAACTAGGTCATTTTCCAACGCCTATAGAATATTTAAAAAATATTACAGAACATCTAAACGGACCTCAAATATATATCAAAAGGGATGATTGCACTGGTCTAGCAACTGGGGGCAATAAAACAAGAAAATTAGAATTTTTAATGCCTCATGCAATTAATAGTCAAGCTGATCTTGTGGTTACTGTCGGAGCTGTTCAATCCAATCATGCTCGTCAAACTGCTGCTGCGTGCGCAATACTTGGATTGAAATGCCTCATCATTTTAGAACAAAGAGTAGTGGATGCGCCTAAATCTTACATGACATCTGGTAATGTATTCCTAGATAAACTTTTTGGCGCCGAAATCATTATATGTCCAAATGAAAAAGACGTAAAAGAATATGCTGAAGAAATAATGGTAGAAAGAAAAAACCAAGGCGTTAATCCTTATTATATTCCTGTTGGTGGAAGTAATCATATTGGCGAACTTGGATATGTTGAATGTATGAGAGAAATTATTGAATACGATAAAGATAATTTATTTACTCACATTGTGTTGGCAACTGGAAGCGGAGGAACACATGCGGGTTCTATAGTAGGTAAAACATATTACAAAAGTAATATAAAAATTGTAGGTATCAGCATTAAAGACAAAAAAAATGACCAGGAAGAAAAGGTTTTTAAATTAGCCAAGGATGGTTGTAACTATATTCAATGCGATGAACCAAAACATGAAGATGTACTAGCTTTTGATGATTATGTGGGGGATGGTTATGGAGTTCCTACAGAAGGTATGATAGAAGCAGTAAAATTAATGGCTACCAAAGAAGCAATTCTCTTAGATCCTGTATATTCTGGTAAGTGTTTTGATGGATTAATAGACCTGGTTTCAAAAAAATATTTCAAAGATACAGATAGGTTATTATTTATTCATACAGGTGGGTCTGTATCATTATCAGCTTATGAATGGGCTTTTTAGTATAATTATGTTGCCCGGAAACTGTTCTATTTAAATTACAACAAATTTAAAAATTCCGGTTCCTATTTTTTTATAAGATAAAATATTCAAAGTAACTTTTTTATTCGGGGGCTAAAGTGAGCTCCATCCCATCTAATTCATCGGTATACTCCAGTTGACAACCCAGCCTAGAATTGTCCTTTACATAAAATGCCTGGTCAAGCATTGACTCTTCATCATCATCCCTGGGGTTTAGTTTTTTTAGCCATTCCTCGCCAATATACACATGGCATGTAGCACAAGCGCAACAACCTCCGCAAGCAGCCTCAATATCCAATCCGGCATCCCTTATTACTTCCATGATTGTGGAACCTGATTCTACTGTAAGCTGATGAATATTATCATCCCTATCCTTAACTTTGATTGTGCCCATTAAACGCCCAATTTTTTGTGCAAATCTTTTGATGAAGTGGTGTACCGAAATACATTTTTCTTATCAGGGTAACAATAAGCGAAACATTTTTGGGCCATTAACGCAGATTCATGAAAGCCGGATAAAATTAGTTTTAATTTACCTGGGTACGTATTGATGTCACCTATTGCAAAAATACTAGGCACCGATGTTTCGAATTTTTCTGTATCCACTTTTATTAAATTTTCATGTAAATTAATCCCCCAATTCGCTATAGGGCCCAATTCCATCTTTAATCCAAAGAATGGCAATAAATAATCAACTTCAATTGAAAACTCTTCATCTTCATGTTTGTATTTCACCGCATTTAAATTTTTTTCATTGCCTGAAAGAGAGTCTAGCTGACCAAACACAAATTTTATTTTGTTATTTTTCTCCAATTCCAACATTTTTGTAACGGAGTCCGGAGAGGCTCGGAATTCTTTTCGCCTATGCATTAATGTTACATCGGCAATTGACGCCAAATCATTTACCCAATCCAAAGCGGAGTCCCCCCCACCAACAATGAGAATTTTTTTATCCTTGAACTTGGATTTGTCTCTCACGGAATAAAACACGCTTGTATTTTCAAATAATTCAATGTTTTCTAGAGGAGGTCGCCTTGGAACAAAGCTTCCAGCTCCCGCTGCAATGACAATACACCTTGCCTGAATGACAGTGTTGGAGGAAGTTGTTAATTTCCATTCCTCTCCAACTTTCTCAATGCTATCTGCTTGTTGGTTTAAATGAAATACTGGATCAAATGGCTTTGCCTGAAGCATTAGCTCGCCAATTAGTTCCTCACCGGTAATTCTAGCTCGTGAGGGTATGTCGTATACTGGTTTTTCGGGATAAAGTTCGGCACATTGACCTCCAATTTTATCCAGATTATCAATTAAGTGGCACTTGAGATTAAGCAAACCCAGTTCAAATACAGCAAAAAGACTCACTGGTCCCGCTCCTATAACAACTACATCTGTTTTATGTGACATTTAATTTGTATCACCCATATAGTGTATTTCAAAAGAAGGGCAAGTTTCCCAGCAAAACCGCTAGAATTTTGTATTCATAAACGTTTCCATTGAATCATCCATAGCGTCCAACCAATTAGTATGATGCAAAGGAGCAACAGTTCCTGTTACAGCAGAGGAAAATGATTTGTTTCGGTATTGTAGAATATCATCTTCCTTATGATGCTCCCAATCATGAAAATGTTTACGAATTAATTCCATGTCGATTTCTGGGTAATCAACCATGCTACATAAATCTTTGGTATACTCAGTTTGAAAATCTATCATTTGCAATGGATCCTCTAACTTCCCTTCTTTTGCCATCCACTGACTAATATCTTCGGAAATCTCGGCATCGGTAGGCAAGGAGGCTTTGTTCACTATCAGATCACGCACATACCACGCCTGTGCATCGAACATATTAAAAGTATGAAACTGATCCTGCATTCCTAAATAAAATAAGCTGTGATTGTCTTGCCATACAACCCCCTTGTATAATTTAGGAGGGTATAATCTATTATTAGTCTCCAATTTTAATTTGTCTTCAATAAATGGGAAGTGATGTAAATATCCGGTGCACAATACAATCGCATCAGCGTCCTGGGTATGTCCATCTTTAAAAACAGCTTTTTTCCCTTCTAGCCTATCAAGATAATGGACCTCTTTCATGCCTGATGGCCACTTAAAACCCATGGGGTTGTTTCTGTATCCAATTGTTACTGAACTCGCTCCATATTTGTAACATTGCAATGCAATATCTTCTGCGGAATAACTGCTCCCTAGCACTATAACATTCTTACCTCTAAATTCCTCAGCGTCACGAAAGTCATGTGAGTGTAAAATTCTTCCTGGAAAAGATTTCATACCTTCGTATTCAGGAATGAAAGGTATCGAGAAATGACCAGTTGCAACCACTACGTTATCAAATTTTTCGTTTAATAAAGAATTATTTTTTTTATCTTTAGATTTAATGCTAAACTCTTTTCCATTGTGAGAAACACTGGTAACAATGGTATCAAATCTGATATATTTTTTTACATCAGATTTTTTTGCACGGCCCAAGATATAATCATACAAAACTTCTCTCGGAGGGAATGATGGGATTGCTTTGCCAAAATGCTCGTCAAAAGTATAGTCTGCAAACTCAAGGCATTCTTTTGGCCCATTGGACCACAAATAACGATACATGCTATTTGGCACAGTGTCTCCATACTGATCGGATCCAGTTCTCCAACTGTAGTTCCATAAACCGCCCCAATCAGATTGCTTATCAAAACATGTTATTTCAGGAATTTTTTCACCTTTAAGCTCTGCTTGATGAAACGATCGCAGAATTGATAAACCACATGGACCAGACCCTATAATAGCAACTTTTGACATTGATAATCCCCCAAAATAATTAAAAAAATAACTATTCCCTAGAATTGAAGAACTTTAAAGAAAATAATTATTACAACATGTGAAATATTGCTGTTGATTTATCGTTTGTAATAACTAGTCTGCATTCAGATTTAAATCTTAACAAAACCTACGGAGGAATTATGTTAAAGACTTTAACAAAAATAATTGCAGTAACTGCAACTACTTTTGCATTCTTTGCATTAAGTACTGTTGCCAAAGCTGCAGACCCAATCAGAATTCCGGTATTAAACTGGTCAAGCCAAATTGTTATGGCTAACGTGTTGGGACAAGTGTTTGAAGAACAGGGATACTCAGTAGAATATGTCCCAGCTGAATCCGCTTCAAGATATGAAGCTGTAAGAATTGGCGATCTTCACATAGCTCATGAAACTTGGGAATCAACAATGGCTATACCTTTTTATGAAGCAATGGACAAAGGTGGTCTGATTGATGCAGGTACTCATGATCTAATAACATTTGAGGAAATGGGTTTTCCAAATTGGATACTTGATGAAGGACTATGCCCTGGCTTACCAAGTTGGGAAGCTTTAAAATCTCCAGATTGTGCAGCGAATTTTGCAACTGCTGATTCAGGAGGAAAAGGTCGTTGGTTAGAAGGACCTATAGAGTGGCATGGTGATGTTATGCCTAACAGACTTAAAGGTTTAGGTATTGATGATTTATGGACAGTAAAATTTGCTGGTAGTGCAGATGCTTTATGGACAGAATTAAAAGCTGCAAAAGCAGAAGGTCGTGGAACAGTTATCTTTAATTGGTCACCGAACTTTACTGACGCTGCAGGTTTTACCTTTATCGATTTCCCGCCTTACTATGAAGGTTGCAGAATAGAGAATGGTGGAACTGTGGAAACAACAGGTTGTGGATCCCCAAAAGGATGGCTGAAAAAAGCTGCCCACATCAAGTTCCCAATGACTCACCCTTCAGCATATAAATTCTATACTAAGGCTAATTTTACCGCTCCGATGATCGGTTTAATGGCAGACTTAGTTGACAGTCAAGGCAAGACTCATGCTGAAGCTGCAGCTGGATTTATTGCTGAATACAGAGATACTCTTGATCTTTGGAAAAACTAGTTAAAAAAAAAATTTAATTTAAAATTCCCCCCTAAATTAGGGGGGATTTTTTTCGTTTTATCTGTTAATTTTTTCATTTAATTTAATCATAAAGTAGAATAATGGGTAAGGATAGTGATGACAGATAAACCTGAAGTTAAAAATGACAGTCCAGTTATCAAGTGTGAATCTGTTTATAAAATTTTTGGCAGTAACGGCAAAAAGCTTTTAGAAAGTTCTCAAGGCCAAGTTGATGCCAAAACATTCCAAGAAGCCGGATGCATTGTTGGTGTAAACAAAGCTTCATTTGAAGTCAATAAAGGCGAAATGTTGGTAGTAATGGGCCTCTCTGGTTCAGGCAAATCAACATTGCTTCGCTGTATATCAAGATTAACTGATGCTACCTCCGGAAAAATTTTTATAGATGGCGAAGATCTATTAGCAATGAATAGTAAACAGTTAATAGAGTTAAGAAGAAATAAAATGGGAATGGTTTTTCAGAGCTTTGCCTTGCTACCCCATAAAACTGTTCTGGAAAATATAGCTTTTCCTTTGCTGATGAAAAAAACCGGTACCACTGAAAGTATTAAAAAAGCTATGGAGATGGTAGAGCTAGTAGGCTTAAAGGGAAGAGAGAATTATTTTCCAAGAGAACTCTCCGGGGGACAGCAGCAACGTGTGGGCATTGCTCGTTCACTGGCAATAGAACCGGATATTTGGTTCCTAGATGAGCCTTTCTCAGCTCTTGATCCCTTAATACGAAAAGAGATGCAAGACGAATTTTTAAGATTACAGGGCGTACTAAATAAAACTATTATGTTTGTTACCCATGATTTTGATGAGGCTCTTCGTTTAGCTGACAGAATTGCCATAATGAAAGATGGAATAATTGAACAACTAGATACCCCGGACAATATTGTTTTACATCCTGCGACAGAATATGTTCAAAAATTTACCGAAGACATACCAAGGGAAAAAGTTCTTAAAATTGAATCGATTATGGACCCCGTTGACTCAAGTAGTTCACAATCATTGACGATCTCAAAGCATGCAATCATTGAAACAGTTGTTGAATCAATACTGAACAGTAAGGAGATAGTGACAGTGATTGATCCAAATAAAAACAATGAAGCTGTCGGATCACTTAACCCATCCAAAGTTGTAAAAGTTTTATTTGGTGATTCAAAAACCAATAATTAACAATGTTGAATAAGGTAAAGCAATCCAGGCCTATACAATTTGGCATATTACTATTTGTTTTTTTGCTTTCCTATTTTTTTATTCCCCATTCTGAAAACAGTTTTTTGTGGAGATTGCCGCCTTTGTTGAAAGATGTTCCGACAATAATTCAAAGTATATTGGATAATCTTATGTTTGAGTGGTTCACTGTCCCCATTTGGGATCCTGTATGGCAGGATTATGAGGATAAAACTATTTTTAGAATAATTACCAGAGGTATATCCAGTTCAGTTTTATTTTTAATTATTTTCATAAGGGAGATTCTTCTTGGAGGGGCCCGAACCTTAGCTTTTTTTACTAGTGATGCAATGAGCGCTAACAAGTTTTTTTGGCCTGCAATTCCATGGACGGTGGTGGTGGCAGGTGCAGCAATATTAGGTTATCAACTTCAAGGAATTCGTCTAGCTTTACTTGCAGGAATAGGCTTTTTTTATGTTTCTGTTTTTGGGCAATGGGAGCCTTCCTTGCAAACCCTATCTTTCATTCTTGTTTCTGCCCCTGTTTGTTTTGTTTTGGGTTTAAGTCTGGGTATCTGGGGTTATTTAAGTAGAAATGTTGAAGCTGCCTTACAACCAATTTTGAATGTTGCACAGACGTTGCCTCACTTTTCATATTTAGTACCCGTAATGGTGATGTTTGGCGTTGGCGATCATGCTGGAGCGATTGCAACAATTATATTTGCAACACCCCCCATGGTACGCTTAACCATTCTTGGTTTAAGAAAAATATCTCCCGACGTAGTTGATTCAGGATTAATGAGTGGCTGTAGTAGGTTTCAATTAATGTTTAGAGTGCTAATTCCTACAGCAAGAAGAGATATTTTAATTGGAGTCAACCAAGTGATTATGCAATGCCTTGCAATGACAGTGATTGCATCATTTATTGGCGCTAGGGGATTAGGGTTTAATTTAAAAGTGGCTTTAAACAACTTAAAGATTGGTCATGCCGCTGAAATAGGAATTTGTGTTGTGATAATAGCAGTTATCTTGGATAAAATGTCATTAGCGTGGGCAAACAAACAAAAAGATTACTTTGCAAATTTAAATTTCTATCAAAGGCATAAGTCTTTTTTGATTTTTATCATTGTAGCAATTGTGGGCATTATTGTAGCTTATATTGGAACATTTTATTTTAAGGGAGGTATTAATTATTTTTATTTTGTGCCTTTTGCCAAAGGTTTGAGTATTTCCCCTTTTCTAGATGCGGGTGTTGACTGGATTTGGCTAACTTTCTTTTATACTTTAAATGCATTTAACATATTTTTTATAACCAGTGTCCTTGTACCAATGAAGAATTCGTATCTAGGTATGCCTGTAATATCAACTTTTATTTTAGTAATGGGCGCCGGATATATTATAGGAGGAATACGGTCATCTTTAATAGTTGGAAGTTTAATTTTATTTATAGCACTATCTGAGTATTGGGATAGGGCATTGATTACAGCCTATATGGCAACTTTTGCTGTACTAGCATCAGCAATTATAGGATTGGTGGTCGGATCTGTTTGCGCTCAAAATAAAATTTTAACCAATTTTGGACTGATGGTTTGTGACTTCTTTCAGACATTCCCATCTTTTATCTATCTCATTCCCGTGATACTTCTTTTTGGAATTACCGACACATCAGTTATGGTTGCAGCCATATCTTATGCAACCGTTCCCGCAACAAGATACACGATAGAGGGACTTCGAAGTGTACCGCCAGAATTACATGATGCGGGATCCATGTCAGGGGTCTCAAGATTGCAAAGGTGGACCAATATAGAATTACCCCTTGCTTTTCCCCATATAATGCTTGGTGTAAACCAGACAGTGATTTTTACTTTAATGATGGTTGTTATTGGTGCTTTAATTGGAACTGAGGATTTGGGACAATTAATCATGGGGGCCATATCAAGAAAGAACGGTGCTGGCCTTGGATTAACTTTAGGAATATTTATTTCTTTTATGTGTCTGGCAGTAGACAATCTAATTCGTACTTGGGCTGATGAAAGAAAAAAACTGTTGGGAATGTATTAAATTAACAAGGTTACTCACCCAAGATAGAATCATCCAAAATTTTTGTCTCATAAGCGGAATAGGAATGCCATCCAAGTACGGTTTGATCAAAGTCAACTAAACTTCCCGTCATTATTCCTGATTCTTCCGAACACAAAAAGGCAATCATTCTTGCCACATCAATGGGTTTGTTCAGCCTTTTGAAAGGAACGCTCTTCTCAGCTCTTTCCAGCCAATCATTGCCACCTTTGTGGAATTTTTTCTGAATTGCATCCTCAGCAGGGGTATCCGTCCAGCCCAAATTAATACCATTAACGCGAATTTGATGGCCAGCGACAGCATTAGAAATATTTTTTATCATTACTGCGAGAGCTCCTTTGGACGAGCTGTAGGCCATTAAGTAAGGCATGCCACTGTAAATTGCCATCGAGAGTACATTGGCTATAGTGCCTTTTGTCTTATCACGAATCATTATCTTAATTGATTCCTGCATCAATAAGAAAGGGGCCCGAGTATTTACATTAAAATTTCTTTCATAATTTTCCAGTGTCGTGCTTAATATTGTTCCGCGTTCGGTAAACGCGGCCACATTAACAAGTGAATGAACTGTTCCAAATACTTTGTCCGTTTCTGATACAATTTTTCGGCAATCATCTACATTTGCCAAATCTGCTTTGATATAAAGACATTTTGATCCAATCTGCTCAATCTCCTTCTTGACAGCCAATCCCTTATTGTCGTTTCTTCCGCATATGGTAATGCCTTTGGCCCCTCGACTTGCAAATAATTTCGCTGTTTCAGCACCACTGCCCTGTGTACTTCCTGTTATAATGGCAACTTTGTCTTTGAATTGATTTTTATGATCTGTTGTATGTTTATTGTTCATTTCAAATAAGATAACTGTACTAGGTTAACGTAACTGACCAAAAAACATTTAAACAGATATATATAAAAATCAAGGCAGAAAAAAATTTACAATTTTATCCAGCGAGCATTATTGTTGGAAGATTTTTTTGCAGCAAATATAAATTTCATTCCCTTGACACCATCTTCTACTGTTGGAAAGTTAAATTTTTTGTTTTTTTGTTTTCTATAACCACTAATTGTATCTGCAAACTCAGTGTAAATGTTTGCAAAAGCCTCAAAAAAACCTTCGGGATGACCTGCCGCCAAACGTGACGATTCCAAAGAGAAATTTGATACCTCATTATTGGCCCGTGTTATAATTTTTGTTGATTTGTTGAGTTCCGTAAACTTTAAATGATTGGGATCATCCTGAAACCATTCAACCGCTCCCTTGGTTCCATAAACCCTAATTTTAAGGCCGTTTTCACCACCCGTTGCAGTGGAGGATAACCAGATTGAAGCTCTGGCCTTATTCTGCATTCTTAAAATCAGAAATGCATTGTCGTCAACAGACAACTCTGGAGAAAGTGAGTTTACTTCGGCACTAACCTCGCTAACTTCCAATCCCGTTACATAATGGAGCAGATGGTATGAGTGCGTTCCAATCTCGGCCAAAATCATGGATGGTCCGCATAATTTTTTATCCAATCGCCATTTTAACGTAGAAGCTTCATCTTTCTTCTTCACTCCGACCGTATAACCCTGGGGATATTCGACATTAGCCAATAAAACTTTTCCAATCTTTCCCCTGTCAACTAAACTTTTAGCTTCCCTCAACATTGGATAGGCAGAATAATTGTGAGTTAATGCGAATATAACTTTTTTTTTCTTCACAAGTTTTTCTAATTTTAATGCATCCTCAACAGTAGCCGTTAGAGGTTTGTCACAAATAATATGTACATTGTTATTAATGAAAGGTTTAGCAATTCTATAGTGATCGCCCGAAGGGGTCATTATTCCCAGGGCTTGAATTCCATCGGGCTTTTTACTCTCTTCTGTTGCCATTGATAAATAATCTGCGTAACAACGTTTAGGATCAAGACCGAGGGACACTCCGAAATCTTTTGATTTTTTTATATTTTTGGAAAAAACGCCGGCAACGAATTCAAATCGATTATCAAACCTTGCCGCCAACCTATGCGTGTATCCGATAAAAGAATTTGGCCCCCCTCCTACAAATCCAATTCTAATTTTTTTGTTGGCGTGCAACAAATCATTGCGCATTCCATCCAATCGACCGATCGCAATTTTTTCTTTTTTTGCCATCAATTAACTACTCCTCCATCAACAACATAATTTTGCGCCGTGCAGCCGGAACTTTGATCGGATGCAAAAAACAAAACCGGTTTGGCAATATCATCCGGTTCCAACATTCTTTTAATGCATTGTCTCTCTATCTGTTCTTTTTCTTTTTCTGGCGTTAACCACAATTTTCTTTGCCTATCAGTGATTATCCAACCGGGAACTACGCAATTAACGCGAATATTGTATATCCCCAAATCCCTGGCTAGTGTTCGTGTCAATCCAGCCACAGCAGATTTAGCGGTAGTATACCCTGGCATTCCGCCCTGACCCAACATCCAAGAAAAACTTCCGATATTGACAACTGACCCCTTACCCAAAACTTTCATATCTTTGTAGGTTGATTGAATGGTGAAAAAAAAATGTCGAAGATTGACATGAAAGCGATTGTCCCAAAATTCAGGCGTCACGCTGTCAATGTCGTGGCGTTCATCATTGGCGGCGTTATTCACAACCACGGATATTTGTCCGAGCTCTTTCTGAATTTCTTTGATTTTTTCTTGTAAATCAGAAATGTCTGTTAAATCGCAATGTTTAAAAAGCGCTGCATAACTATAGGAATTCAGTTTTTGCACCAACGCATTTCCCAACTCTTTCTCTTTGTCCAAAAAAGCAACCCTTGATCCCTGCTGTAAAAAATTTTCAACAATCGTTTCGCCAATTCCTGATGCTCCCCCAGTAATTAAAACTATCTTATTATTTAAGGAGGGATAGGAAGCTACTTCTTTTGACATAAAATACTTTTTTCAATGATTATTCTAGTGATTGTCACGGGGAATCCCCTTCGTTTTCGAAACATCAAAATATTCTTCTTTCATATTCAAACAAGCGCCATCTGATAATTGCCCAACATAATTTCTTGCTATTTCCTGCCATGGTGTTTGATTGGCAGGAAACTTAAACTGTACCTTTTGCATTCTTTCATCAATTACTGATTGATCGATCATTACATCCACCCTTTTCTCAATAAGATCGACTTTAACTAAATCATTATTTTGAATTATGGCTAGTTTTCCTCCTGCCGCCGCCTCTGGAGACACATTAAGAATGGAGGCGCTTTCTGACGTTCCGCTTTGCCGACCATCTCCAAGGCATGGCAACGCCGAAATTCCTTTTTTAAGAAGATGATCAGGTGGTTGCATATTCACTACTTCTGCCGACCCAGGGTATCCAATGGGACCGCATCCCCTGATGATTAAAATACAATTCTCATCAATATTCAGTTCGGGGTTGTTTATTTCATTGTGATAGTGCTCCGGTCCATCAAACACTATTGCTCTGGCAGTAAACTGCATAGGGTGTTCACTATCTGATAAATATCTTTTTTTAAACTCTTCACTCACAACCGACATTTTCATAATTGCCGTATCAAAAAAATTACTGCGCAAAACCAAAAAACCTGCTTTGTCTTTCATGGGCGCTTCATAATTCTTAATAATTTCATTTTCTGTTTTTTTGATGTTTGCTAAGTTATCTGCCACGGTCTTTCCGGTGACAGTCATGGCGCCATTGTTAATTTTATTCTGCTTTGACAGTTCTTTCATTACCACAGGAACACCTCCTGCCTGAAAAAAACCTTCACCCAAATGGTCCCCAGCGGGTTGTAAATTTACCAAAAGGGGAATTTCTTCACCCCATTTTTCCCAATCATCAAGTGTCAGTTTGATGTTCAGATGCTTTGCTATAGCAATAATGTGTGGCGGGGCATTCGTAGAGGCTCCAATGGCCGATGCTGTCACTATAGCATTTTGAAAGGCCTCCCTCGTCATTATGTCTGAAGGTTTAATATCCTTTTCAACGAGTTGGGCACTTCGTAAACCGGTATCATAAGCCATTTGCGCACGCTCGCGGTAAGGTGCTGGTATGGCTGCGCAGCCTGTTAATGACATTCCCAATGCTTCCGCGAGAGAGTTCATGCTCGTTGCCGTACCCATAGTGTTGCAGTGGCCTACGCTTGGCGCTGATGCGGATACCATCTCCATAAATTCCTCATAATTGATTTCCCCCCTGGCAAGCATTCTTCTACCTTCCCAGATTATCGTTCCCGATCCCACTTTCTTGCCTTTGTAATTACCGTCCAACATCGGACCTCCGGATAGAACAATCGCAGGTATATTGACAGTTGCTGCTGCCATCAGACTTGCTGGAGTTGTTTTATCGCACCCGGTAGTAAGAACTACTCCATCGAGAGGATATCCATACAAAACTTCAACCAAGGATAAATATGCTAGATTGCGGTCCAAGGCAGCTGTGGGCCTTTTTCCCGTTTCCTGAATTGGATGAGTTGGAAACTCCATTGGAATGCCCCCCGCATCTCTAATCCCCGCCCTTATCCGTTCAGATAATTTTAGAAAATGCCTATTGCAGGGAGACAGATCGCTGCCACTTTGAGCGATGCCTATTATGGGCTTACCGGACTGTAATTCTTTTCTGGTTAATCCATAATTTAAATAACGCTCTATATACAAGGCCGTCATACCTGGATTGTCAGGATTATTAAACCAGTTCTGACTTCTTAATTTAATTTTTGACATATATTTTTTTAAAGTAATCTATTTGTAATTTTGTTTTTAATTGTTCAGTATTCACAATTTACCATAATAAGAATCGTTATAAAGCTGAAAAAAATCCTTATCAGTTAACTGTATGGGATTTCCCCCTGTAGAAGGATCATTAAAAGCCATAATGCTCATTTCCTCAAATCTGCTGTCATCATTAATTAATTCTTTCAGGGTATGGGGTACGATTAATTGTTTTCTTAAATCCAAAATCCATTTCAAAAATCCGTCAAAATTTTTTTCGAATAAATTTATATATCTAGTTAAGTTCTCAATTCTTTTTTTAATAGCATCCTTGTTTTTTAATAAAACATAGGGCATAAAAACAGCGTTGGTTAAGCCATGATGCGTGTTATAGATTGCGCCAACCGGATGACTCAGAGAGTGAATAGCTCCCAATCCCTTCTGGAAAGCTGTGGACCCCATGGAGGAAGCTACCAACATGTGGGCTCTCGCTTCTATGTCCTTTCCGTCATGAAATGCGCGAAGTAAATATTGATGGACTATATAGATCCCCTCAAGTGCTATTCCCTGTGATAAAGGATGAAAAAAAGGTGAGCAGTACGCCTCCAGACAATGCGCCAGCGCGTCCATCCCCGTGTAGGCTGTCAATGCCGGGGGGAGCGCTATCGTTAAATCCGGATCAAGAATAACGATGGAAGGTAGCATTTTGGGATGAAAAATTATTTTTTTTTCATGTGTGTCTTCTTTTGTGAATACCCCTGCCCGTCCAGTTTCTGATCCTGTTCCTGCTGTGGTCGGTATAGCTATAATCGGCTTGATGCTGTCACTGTCCGCTCGTGTCCAATAATCTCCGATATCCTCAAAATCCCATAAAGGTCTCGTCTGACCAGACATAAAGGCAATACCCTTACCCGTATCCATGCCCGATCCACCTCCGACAGCAATGACACCGTCATGCTTGTTGTCATTGAATTGTTTGACCCCATTCATCACATTTTGACCAGTGGGATTGCCTTGCACTTCACTGTAAATTCTCGCCTTACCCTTCAATGCAGAATTAATTTTATTAATGATATCTGTTTTTACAATCCCGGGATCAGTAACGATCAAGGGGTTTCGGATGTTTAAATCATCGCAGGCTTTTTGAATTTCATTCACGCGATTCAAGCCAAACCAAATGGGTGTTGGATAATTCCAATTCATATTTTCCATAATATTTTCCCTTAAACTGTCCTGTAATGATAACTCTTTGCGCGTGTGACATGATCAAAACCCAACACGGATAAAGTAACACCGGTGCCGGTATCTTTTACCCCTGTCCAGGCTAATCCCGGGTCAAGATAATCACACCTATTCATGAAAAAAGTTCCAGTGTTTATTTTTGGCCCAAAGGATTGGGCAAAATCCTTATCGGAGGTCCACACACAAGCCGTAAGGCCATAAGGACTGTCATTCATTAATTGTGCAGCCTCATCCTCATTTGACACTTTCATAATGCCTGCGGATGGACCAAATGTTTCCTCTATCATAAATTTCATGGAGTGATTGACGTCAACCAATACCGAAGGACTAACGTAGCAATTGTTCTCTTCATCAATTTTAAAATTTGACTTGTTAATAATATCCGTTGCACCGCCTGATATTGCGTCCTTAATTTGTGCGCGAATGGTGTGGGCTGCGGAAAGTCTCACCACCGGTCCAAGGTTAGTGTCTTTTTTTAATGGATCATCAAGAATATATTTTTCAGAAAAACTTTTAATGCCATCTACAAAATCATCGTAAACAGCACCATCAACATAAATCCTTTCAATGCCACAACAGGATTGGCCCGAATTGTAAAAAACTCCATCCGCTAAATTTTCTATTGCATGTTTGAGATTGCAATCTTTCCTGACGTAGGCTGGATCTTTTCCGCCTAATTCCAATCCCGCATTTATAAACCTCTCCCCTATAGCTCGTTTAACCTGCCGACCTCCACTAACCGAACCAGTAAATAAAACATGATCAATTCTACTGTCCGCAATAATTTTTGAAGTTGAAGCATGATCCAAATGCAAAAACTGAAATACCCCCTCAGGTAATCCTGATAATTTTGCAGCTTTAAAAAGTTGCTCCGCACAAAGAGGAGTCTGGGATGAGTGCTTTAAAATAACACTGTTGCCGGACAAAAGGCTCGGTACCACAGAGTTAACAGAAGTATTATAGGGATAATTCCATGGGGCAATGATAAAAATTGTACCCAAGGGATCTTTTGAAATAAAATTATCAAACTCATCATTTTTTTTAGAGATGATGTTTTCAAGTGCTTGATCGGATTTTTCAATCATATAAAGCGCACGCTCCTCAAAGCCCCTCATCTCTCCACCACACTGGCTAATTGGGCGTCCCATCTGTCTGCATAATTCCTCCTCTATCTCCGTATTGTTTTGTAAAAAACTGTCTACAAATTTTGTTAATATTATCTTCCTTTCATTTAGTGGGGTTTGTCTCCAGTTGTGAAAGGATTTTTTTGATTGTATAAGGGTATTTTCAATTTCTTGCGGAGAGGCATATTCTCTTTCCACATAAATGGAATTATCAATTGGTGTAATTGTTTTAAGCATAATCATATGTTTAATTATATATTTTTTTGAAATCAATTATTATTTTTTAAATTATTAAGGTATATAATTCAAAATATCATGAAATTATCATTCAAGGGAAAATCCGCTGTTGTAACTGGCGCTTGCGGAGGGATGGGAATTGAGTGCGTAAAAATGCTCAATAAAGCGGGGTTAAGAGTTCTCATGCTGGATATAAAAAAACCCCCAGTAAATTTTCTAACAAAATACAAAAGGGCAGAATTTAAAAAAATAGATGTAACAAATTTTGATGAACTAAAAAAAATTATTAATCAATTTTATCTTAAAAACAAGTCAATTGATTATTTGGTTAATACAACTGGGGTCCTGTGGTTTGACAAAGACATTTCTTCAACTCAAATTAACTTTGATGTATGGGATAGGATTTTTGAAATCAATCTGAAAAGTATGGCATATCTGTCCAAATTCATTATTCCTAAAATGAAAAAAAACAAGTTCGGCTCCATGGTACATGTATCCTCAATAGATGCGCTCTCTGGTGATGATAAACCGCAAGACGCTTATGGTGCTTCCAAGGCTGCAATGATTAGATTATCAAAATCATTAGCGATTCAATTCGCTTCGTACAATATACGTTCTAATATTCTCTTACCTGGTCCGATTGAAACACCTATGCAAGATCGGTGGAAAAAAAATCCAAAAGCAAAAAAGCAGCTATCTAGAATGATTCCCCTGCAAAGAATCGGGAAACCAAAAGATATTGCCAACACAATCTTATTTTTATTGAGCAATGAGGGAAGTTATATCACGGGTACAGAAATTACTGTTGACGGTGGTCTGACTGCTAAGCCTTAAGTAAGTATGAAACGCGTGGGCACACAAATTGAAAAAATTACGAATCACAATCATTAAGAACTTTGTGTTTTCAGACGGATATAAAATTTTTAAGAATGCCTTTGATTATTTTAAGTAAATATGTTCTTTTATCCCTCAACATTTCTCATGGTTGGTGGTAGGATAAATATGTTTATGGGGCTGTAGCTCAGCTGGGAGAGCGCTACGCTGGCAGTGTAGAGGTCAGGGGTTCGATCCCCCTCAGCTCCACCATTAAGATCAAATAGTACATCAGTAGAAAATGAACTTTTAGCCCAATTAGCCAAGGAATTTAGGGAAACACTCCGGCACCAAGTGCCAGAGTGCTTAAATAAAAATTTATCTATAAGGATAACCTGCTTTTTCCATTGTATCTGCATATTTATTAAACGCATCAACAACTTTAGCACAACGAGGGCTAATTTTAGAAGTTTCATCCCAAAATTCTTTGGAATCATCAACTACACTTGCCCATTCATTTTTAGGTAATTCAGTTATTTCCATTTTCTTTCCGTTGACTCGAAGATCTGCTTCACCGCCCCAGTACCACACTTGTCTATAGTAGTGTGAACCATCAATAGACATTCTATAAAGTTCCTGAAGCTTCGGTGGTACTTTCTCCCAGCTTTTTGAATTGACAAAATAAGAGCCAAACCATGCGCCTGTAACAGCATTTGATAGTGCATAACTACAAATATCAGCCCATCCAACTTCATAAGCTTCTGTAAATCCACACCAACACACACCGTCCAATTCACCAGTTTGCATAGCAACTTCCACATCATCCCAAGGAACGGTGACAGGTATCAAACCATATCTTGCCAAAAATCTTCCGGCAGTTGGAACACCAAATACTCGAAGTCCTTTCATATCAGCAAGTGATTCTACACGTTTTTTGACAGTAAAGAGAATACAAGGGTCCCAAGCGCTAGTGCTTAGCCATGTAACATTATCTACTTCACCGTATGCTTCAGCCCAAATTTCATTTAAACCATAGTATTTAAATAATGCTGGTACGTCCAAGCTGAAACGAGTGGCAAATGGAAAGTATCCACCAAATATTTGAATATCAACTGGTGATCCCATTGTCGCATCATCACTCTGAACAGCATCAATAGTTCCTGCTTGCATTGATCTAAATAATTCATCAGTTGGAACTAATTGATCGGCGTAATAAAGCTCAATTTCCATCTCACCGTGCGCCGCTTTATTGAAAGATTCGACTTGAGGCAAAACCACATGCTTACCTAATGGAGCTCCTGAATAAGTTTGAAGCCTCCACTTAATCGGATTAGTTGCGGCATAACCATAGGGAGCACTAAGGGTTGTTGCTCCAACTGCTACTGCAGTTACTAAACCCGCCTTTTTTATAAAATCACGGCGTCTTGTTAACTTAGATTTTTTTTGCATAAAACATTCCTCCTATATAATTTAATAAAAAAAGTGTAGCTTCAAAATAGCTTGGTGTCTATTCAATTAAATTAAATATTAATCTAAAAAGCTAAGAAATATTAACGTTTACCCGAAACATAGTCTGGGAGCCAAGTAGCAATTTCAGGGAATAGCATTACAATTGCCAAACCAAAACACATCACTAAAACAAAAGGTATGATTGATCTATAGATATCGGCAAGTGAAATTTCTTTTGGAGCCATGGCTCTCATTAAGAATAAGTTGTAACCAAAAGGAGGTGTCATATAAGCGATTTGACATGTGATGGTGTAAAGAATTCCATACCAAATTGGATCAAAACCAAGTGCGATTATTAAAGGTACGTACAAAGGTGCAACAATCACTAACATCGCGGTGTCATCAAGAAACATACCCATTAAAATATAAGATAATTGCATCATAATCAGCACACCCCACGGAGTAAGCTCCCACCGCTCAATAAATAAAGACTCAATTGCTTTCACAGCACCAATGCCATCAAATACAGCTCCAAAACACAATGCAGCAAGTATAATCCACATAAACATACAAGACACGCCAAGCGTTTTTCTTACTGTTGCTTCAATTACTTCTTTATTTAATTTCTTTTTAAAGAAAGCAGCAAGAGTAGCGCCGAGCGCTCCCACAGCAGAACACTCCACCAGACTGGCGATACCCATAAGAAATAACCCTGTCATTGAGAAGAAAATAACAAATGGAATAATGCCAGCTCTTAAAAGCTTCAGCTTTTCTACCAATGGCATTTCCCTTTCTTCTTTTGGTAGTATCGGACCAAGCTCTGGCTGTAAGCGACAACGTATATATATGTAGAGGATAAACAAAGTAGCCATGAGCAACCCTGGAAACACCCCGGCGAGCCACAGCCTGCTCACTGGTTGGCGTGCAATCATTCCGTATAACACAAGCACAACGCTTGGTGGAATCAAAATACCAAGCGAGCTGCCTGCCTGTACAACGCCTGTTATCATTCTTTTATCGTAGCCTCTGCGAAGCATCTCAGGCAAGGCAATGGTGGCGCCTATTGCCATTCCTGCAACACTTAAACCATTCATTGCTGAGATAGCGACCATCATTCCCATGGTACCAATTGCTAAACCACCTTTTACACCGCCAAAATAAACATGAAACATACGGTATAAATCATTTGCTACGCCTGACTCAGATATCATGTAGCCCATATAGATGAACAATGGCAAGGTTAACATTGGATACCATTTAAATAACTTCCATGTTGCAGTATACGGCATTTCAATAGCGCCATCTCCCCACAACAACAATGCAGCTGCTGCTGACACAAAACCTATAGCTCCAAAGACGCGTTGGCCAGTTAGCAACATCAAAAGCATCGTTACAAACATAAAGACGGCAATGAATTCGTAACTTAAATAATCTGCAATCAATTTATTTCCCTTTCCGTTATTTTCGCAATATCTTTAAAAAACATCGAGATGGATTGAAGTAGCATTAACAAAATACCAATCAACATGATTGTTTTGATTGGCCATACGTAAGGCGCCCAAGCAGTAAATAGTTTTTGATTTGTTTCAAGGGTATAAATTAAGCTAGAAATAGATCCGTACAATAAGGTTACTAAATAGAAAACCAAAAAGAAACTTGTAAACGCATCCATCTTGGCTTTATTGCGATCTGAAAGTTTGCTATAAACTAAATCCATTCGTACATGATCACCCATAATCATAGAATATCCACCGCCAAGCAAGTAATAACCAGTCATAATAAATTGAGCCATTTCGATAATCCACATCAGAGGTATATTAATGATATTTCTTGTTACAAAAGAAAGGACAAGTACGAACATCATAACAAAAACAGTATACATTGTTAATCGGCCTATCTTAATACAAACCCAATCTACAAGGTTCACATATAAGCAGATTATTCTTGGCATATTTTATTTTGGATATTCAAATTATTAAGTGTGCGAACATTAAAATATCAGAGAAATAAAAACAACAAAAAAATAATGTCAGCAAATAAGAGGCTTTGTATTAAACTTAATAAATGTATAAACTTGTGTTTGATGTTAGCTGCAAGTAATCAGAAATCTCATTCTACAATTTCATTGCTTACTTGTAGGTGTAATTTTTCACCTTTATAAGTATATTTGAGGATAACATTCTCATCTATTTCAACCCCTACCCACTTTACATCGAGATACATACATATTGAACTTGGCAGATTTCTTCGATGTTCAAGTGTTCAAATGTTCACCTATAATATGTTATATTTTGAACATAAAACATGGCTGGAAATTTAAACAATGAAACATTGTCCATGCTACGGTAGGCTGGATACACGCTCAATGTTACCCATAACGATCAACCCTGAATAATTGGCGCAAAACATGTATAAAGATGTATATGCAGGGTTACTTTGGGGATGCAAACCAGGTAACTTAGAGTAACAATTGGGCTCGAGAAAAGATAATAAATGATAACTTTTTGCCATGCGTTTTAATGTGTAAATGATGTAGATTATCCGTGAATCACGGGCTACGGAACACGCCTACCCCCTCTGACAGAGGGCACTTCCAAACATACCAGGATTTCACTCTCAACATTCCTCGTGGTTGGTGGTAAGATAAAAAAGAAATGCCTATATTTAACTTGATTTTTCACAACCAATGAATCGAAACAAAATGAGAAAGGAGGTATATTTAATTCGTCACGCTCAATCTGAAGCAAATGCATCGTATGATCTTGATGATCCGATCATTTATTATGATCCTCGTATTACTAATTCAGGAAAGCAGCAAGCTGTAATAACCAGAAAGTTATTAGCTAATATTGATTTTGATTTAATTGTTTGCTCTCCTTTAACCAGAGCCTTGCAAACATTTGAGTGCATATTTCCAAGACCAATTCAAAACACGGTTGTCTTATCTTTAGTTCGTGAGTATTTAAATGACTCTGCTGATGTAGGAAGTCAACCAAATACACTAAAGAAAGAATTTGCAAATTTTGATTTTTCTGGATTGCGAAAATTTTGGTGGAATAATGACGTTCCCATTGATGAAAAAGAAATTAATTATGAATCAATACAAAATTTGGATGCACGTGCAAAAAAATTTAAAAAATGGATCGATGAGAGAAATGAAAGAAAAATTGCGGTTATCAGTCACGGCACTTTCATATCAAGAATAACTTATTATTTCCCAAATAACTGTGAATTTCAAATCTGGCACCCAGATCATGGTTAGTAATTTATATTTTTATCGAACACTATTTTAGAAGCATTAAGTTATTATCTATTCTTGAAATCTTCAAGTCGAATCAATTTATTAATACTTTCTCGTGATCAAGAGGTTAGCCCTCAACATTCCTCGTGGTTAATGTAGCGCTTGCTCAAAAGAACAACCACCTAATCACAACGATCAAGCCAACTAAAAACTTCTAGAAACTTTTTATGTTTGTCCCTTTGAATAAAAAGCGATCAACCCTCACTCCGTAATTGCTAAGACAACAAGAATGAGTTTT
>Ga0208391_1000006_pt1 | contig 87401 bp, 84 predicted proteins | sample Knorr_S23_td_Bot_FD_185612 | JGI IMG/M metagenome (GOLD analysis project Ga0208391, IMG submission 185612) | Marine microbial communities from Southern Atlantic Ocean transect - Knorr_S23_td_Bottom_ad_3770_LV_A (SPAdes) (version 2) | ecosystem: Environmental > Aquatic > Marine > Oceanic | place... | reverse complement strand
CCCGTAAAGGTGTCCGCATACGCTTTTTGCTGGCTCATGGTGTAGGCGCCGCCCCAGGATGCAATCGTTACTTCTGCCTGTGCGGGTAACACAATGACGGCGCCGAGGGCCGCTGCCAGTGCAAACTGCAGGGAATTTCTCATTACATTTCCTCCACTTTTGTTGTGAAAATGCTGCCTCAGGGACAGCGCTATTCGCCATTGAAATCTCCGGATTAGACGCCTTCAAAGACATCCAGTGCTCGGCAATCTTCAACAGACCAGCCGAACTTTACCATGTCACCTTCTTGCAATATGGTATGCTGGGTGGCGTTGGGAATCTTGACGATGAAATCATCCTGCCCACAGACCGAGGCCCGGGTCCGGAGGTGGTCGCCCAAGTAGATCAGTTCCTCGATCCGTGCATCAAACAAATTGGGATATTTCCCGGGTTCTGGGTTGACTTCCACCCTTTCGGGCCGGAGCGAGAGAGTCGTTCGACTGCCCACCCCTTCGACGTTCGCCTTGAGCGCCTGGACCTGGTCTCCACCGTCGACCTGGACCTGACAACTTTCACCATTTATGCTGGTGACCGAGCCCATCAGAGTGTTGTTTTCACCGATGAACTGCGCCACGAACGCGTTTTCCGGCCGCTCGTAGAGATCTTGTGGTGAGGCAAGTTGCTGCACTACCCCATCATTAAAAACGCAGATTCGGTTAGACATCGTCAACGCTTCGGACTGGTCATGGGTAACATACACCACGGTCACCTTAAGGTCTTCGTGAATGTGCTTGATCTCGTACTGCATCTGCTCCCGAAGTTGCTTGTCGAGTGCACCGAGGGGCTCGTCCATCAGCACCAGTTTCGGATCGAAGACCAGCGCACGTGCTACCGCGACACGCTGCTGCTGGCCACCGGAGAGTTGAGCCGGCCTGCGGTTACCGAAGCTGCCGAGCCGTACCATGTTGAGTACCTTCTTAACCCGGCTTGCAATTTCGGATTTCCCCATCCGCCTGACCTGAAGAGGAAACGACAAATTCTCGTTGACTGTCATGTGGGGGAAGAGCGCATAGTTCTGAAATACCATCCCGATCCCCCGCTTATGGGGTGGTACTGCATTGATGGGCCGATTCCCAAGGAAGATCTCGCCGTGGGTGGCCGGCTCGAATCCAGCCAGCATCATCAAACAGGTCGTCTTGCCAGAGCCAGAAGGCCCCAGCATGGTCAAGAATTCTCCGCGATCGATGTCCAGATTGAGGTTCTTGATGACCAGCTCTTCGCCGTCGTAACTTTTCTGCACTTCATTAAATCTCACATAGGCTTCTGTCTGATTTGTATCCATATTCTTCAGTACTTCCTTCGTTTTTCAGTCACGCTCTCTGCCCGCAACCCAACAGCTGTCTAATTCAGGGAACTGCTCATTCTATTATTGACTGGATAACTCAATATTAGTTAATAGGGACACCTATGTACTCTATATCTGACGAGACTTATGTTTTTCCACATTGTGTCTTAATGTTCAAGCATTCTTAACACCTAATGACTCTACTGCCGTGGAATATAGTGTACTACGCAAAGATCTCACCGGTTCAAGTGGTTCTATTCTGCACCCAGGGGCCGAATTAAGAAACGCTCATGACGACGGCGCAACAACTCAACACAAAACAAAACCACCACCGGCAATAACACCATGATCGTTGCAACGGCGAGTATGGTCAGCGTAATTTCCTGTCGTATTCCAGACCAAATCAGCCGCGGCAGTGTAATCTGATTTTCGCTACCCAGAAATATCACCACGACGACCTCATCGAACGAGGTCACAAACGCAAAAAGTGCACCGGTAATGATCCCCGGAAAGGTCAGCGGCTGAAATTCCGATCTATCGGTCATGAGTTATTCGCCAACTGATCTGTTCAAGCCAACAAGGATTGGGATAGATCACACGATCTGGCGGGTCACCATCAGGTCTTGAGTAATCCACTTATAGACTTTGCGCACACAATCTTGCCATCTGTATGGTAAGCCTCATGATTGGATTCGATATCCTTCAGGCGGTAGCGATAGTTCACCATCAGGCAGGCTGACTGCAGTTGCCCTCTTTTGGAGGTGTCACCCAGCCAGTTCAGCCGTTCAATACTGGCGCCATTGGAAAGATGAAAATTTGCCACGGGGTCCAGTGCCGATTCTCCCCGTTTTGCTTCCATCAGGTAATGTGTGCACAGTACGAGCAGCGGCTCGCGGACCTGGTCCACAGCGGCCACGTCGCGCACCCAGCTTCGATCTGAAAAGATCCGGTTTAGATCGCCGTGATGCTGGAGCCAGCCGACGGCATCGCTCAAGTTACCGCTACCGCGATCTTCACCAGCGGTCAGTTCCTGTAGCCAACTGGCAAATCCGGGAATGGGTGAGAGCGTTGAAAATTCCTTGAGTTGTTTGTGGTCACGGCTCAGTCTGTCGACAACACGCTTGATCAGGAAACTGCCAAGCCCCACACCGTCAAGACCAGATTGCGTTGCTGATATCGAATAGAACACCGCCGTATTGGCTTCGCCCAGTTCGACCTCGGCGCCCTGAATGCTGAGTAGATTCTGAATGTTATCGGGAATACCATGCGTGAGCGCGACCCAGACAAAGATCAGCGGGTCATTGGGCATCTGCGGATGAATAAATGCATAGCAGCGCCGGTCAGCCGCGGCCAGGCGGTGCTTGATGTCACGCCATGAACGAATCGGATGGACTGCCTCATAGTTGGCAAGAGTTTCCAGCAGAGCCGCGGGTGCATCCCAAGTGATGCGATGAAGTTCCAGAAAACCGATATCAAACCAGCTCTCCAGCAGATTCTTGAACTCACGATCAAATGCATTCAGTTGTGGATCCTCGCCTTTCAGGGCAATTAATTCAGACCGCATGCCGACCAGAAACTTGATCCCTTCCGGCAGATCATTGAACTGAGTCAACAGTCGAATTCGCGCAGAACGAAGGGTCGTGCGCAACTCCGCTTCGGCCTTCAATCGCCCACTCTGCGCATCAGAGTCAAGGCTCACTTCAAGCCAATGATCAACCACTTGTCGTAGGTCAGTTGTATCCACACCGTAGTGGGCAGCCAGTAGACGCAGAAAATTTCTCCGGCCTTTAAGATCCAAATCCAAGTACACACGGCCGAGTTCAGCAGCACGGGCATGGGCAGATACTGCGCCGCCACTACCTAACAGGCAGGCGTCAATCTGGCGCTGAACCAGATGATGGTCCTCAGGCGGTAGTCCTGGACGGATGGCACCAGTAATCCGGTTACGTGCCATCTGACCCGCATCGATCCACACTTGACGCAGCTGCTGCAAACTGCGTCCGAGTGTTAACTTTCTAGCGGTCAACATGTTTATGCGTGGCCCGGTACAAGAGAGGGTTTATTGTAACGTTTGCGCCCGTCCAAACAGCATATATCAGATTGGTGCGGCCCCGTATTTAAGCACCGACGGCTGACAAACAGAACTATTACCGATCGTACAGCAAGTTTCCTTGATGATAGAATCCCCGCCCTTTCTCACCAACCGCTTTTGAAGTGGAGTCCACCGACCGCCATGAACAACGTCAAACATCTGATTGACTGGAAATTCTGGCGTGATGAAGATATCCGTCATGTGCTTGAACTGGCGAGAACAGTCAAGCACAACAGGAAGGATTATCAGAATCATATGCAGGGTCACACCCTGGTTATGTTGTTTCAGAAAACCTCGACCCGTACTCGCGTATCGTTCGAAGCCGGCATGACCGAACTCGGCGGGCACGCCATCAATCTCGACTGGCGGGCCAGCAACTTCGCACTGAGCAAGGTGCGGTTTGAAACGAAGTACCTCAGTCGAAACGCAGCCATGATCATGGCCCGGCTCAAGGATAATGCGGATATCGTAGAAATGGAAGACGCAGCCTCAGTACCGGTCATCAATGGCTGCTGTAATCTGTACCACCCTTGTCAGGCACTCGCCGATGCACTGACCATCGCTGAGGATCGGGGCGGCAATCCGGATGGCGCACGGCTGACGTATATTGGTGTTTACAACAATGTGGTCAACTCGCTGGTCTCAATCAGCAGCTCCCTGGGAATCCACCTGACCCTGGTCTGCCCAGTTCGCGATATAGACACAGTGGACGAAGAATCCCGGCAGCGGCTTCAGGATGCCGGTCTCCTGACCGAAACTCTGGATGTTACCGAAGCGGTATCACAAGCAGATTACGTATACACCGACACCTGGCTCGATATGGAATATTTCAATGATCCCTCGTACCAATCTGAAAAGGATCAGCGAAGTGAATTGATGCTGCCGTATCAGATCAATTCGACCCTGATGGCCGGGAGCCGGGCCAAAATAATGCACGACATGCCCATTCACCCGGGTTATGAAATAGCAGAGGATATGGTTGAAAGTGATCGGTCGATTATCTACGACCAGGCAGAAAACCGGCTCGATGCCCAAAAAGCGATCATGCTGCACTTGCTGCATGATCTCTGACCGAATGATGGACGACGTCCGGTACTGTCAATCGTAGAGAGGATCTCCCGTCTTGGCTTTCCGTTCTCGCCAGACAATGAGCAGGCCTCCGCCGATAATAAAAAAGACCCCGGGGATCAGGCGATGGAAAGGCGCTTCATCGAAAAACATCCACCCCAGCAGAAACGCAAACGGAATACTGAAATATTCAAATGGCGCCAGATTGCTCGGTGCTGTCAGGCGGTAGGCAGTCACCAGACAGAACACAGCTGAGCCACCGGCAACACCCATCGCCAGTAACCACAACCAGTCCTGGTAGGTTGCGACCTCGACATAACCTCCGGTGAACACCACCAGCATAACCGCGCCGGTCAGAGCGCCAGCGAGAGCGTACAGATTGATCAGCGCAGTTGGCACACTTTTATCAAACAGTTGTGCAGTAACGCTGGAGGCGGCATAACCCAGCGCCGCACAGACGGGCAGCAGCGCATACACATTAAAACTGTCTGCATCCGGACGCATCACCAGCACAATACCGACAAAACCCACTCCCACTGCTGACCATCGCCAAATACCGACTCGATGACCCAGTATCAGGATCGATAACAGAGTCACAAACAAGGCACCGGAAAAAGCGATAGTTGACGCGGTGGCGAATTCCATATGAATGAGCGACAGGTAAAAGCAGAACTGTGCGATGGCAACAAAGCCCCCGCGGGCGATCGCGAGCTTCCATTGCACAAGCCGCACTGGTCGGCCCGCTTCATGCCAACCGGACGAATAGAACAGCACCAAAACGCTGGGGATAAGCCCAAACACATTTCTCAGCATCGATAACTGCTGGGCGGGGTATCGTGCGCCGAGGTGCTTAATGATGGCACCCATCACATCAAACAGGAAAATCGCAAGCATAATGATAACGATCGCGTTAAAAAGGGGCGACTTCTGTGTAAGGGTATTCATAACCCAGCCCCTAGAGCTCGAATAGCCGTCTCACGCTTTTTCTGATTTATGTCCACACCCCTGTTGAAACCTGCCTCACGCTTGCCTAGGATGGCGTGAACAATAGCGCAAACCTACTCTCGCAACGAGAAATTTCATGCCTCATTCACCTTTGCTATACCAGCACGACGGCCGACTGGCACGAATCACACTTAATCGACCAGAAGTACTCAACGCCATCAACTCCGCTATGCCCGACGAACTTGCTGATGCGGTAGAGCGAGCGAACGCTGAGCCGGACGTGCGCGTTATTGTTCTCTCAGGTGCGGGGCGCTCTTTCTGTGCGGGTTACGACCTTGATGCCTATGCGCAAACCCCGGGGACCAATCCAGGCATCCAGGAGATGCCCTGGGATCCGCTGAAAGATTTTTCATTCATGAAACGAAACACTGATCAGTTCATGAGTCTGTGGCGTTCTCCCTTGCCGGTGATCGCAAAAATTCAGGGGCATGCGCTGGCCGGCGGCAGCGATATGGCCCTGTGTGCCGACCTGCTTGTCATCGGAGAAGGGGCCAAGCTGGGTTATCCACCTGCCCGGGTCTGGGGCTGCCCGACTACCGCGATGTGGGTTTATCGAATCGGTGCCGAACGGGCCAAAAAGTTGCTCTTAACCGGCGACACCATTGATGGCAGAACAGCCGAGAACTGGGGACTGGGTCAGTGCGTCCCTGATTCGGCACTCGACGACACGATTGAGGATCTTGCGCAACGTATTGCAACCATTCCGCGAAACCAACTGATCATGCAGAAACTGATGGTCAACCAAACATTGGAAAACATGGGAATCGCCTCGACCCAAACCTTGGCGACCCTGCTCGATGGCATCGCCCGGCATTCTCCTGAAGGGGTCAACTTCAAACAGCGGGCTGAAACCTTCGGCTGGAAGCAGGCGGTGCGTGAACGAGACGAAGGAACATTTGACTGGACCCGAAATCAACCCTTTAAAGAAGAGCCCGGCGAGGACAACAGCTAAATAGACAGTGTTATTGCGGCACACCGACGGCTACGATTCGGTCCAGCCCGCGAAGATGAGTATCCAGAATAGGCGCAATACGCTGACGCGAAGCGGTACGTCGTACACATTCGTCGATCGCCGGAAACTCACCGCGCGCAAGATCCTTTGAATAAGTACTGGTCACCAGAAGATAAATGTCCGGCAGACTGAACCGCTCTCCCAAATGATATGGTCCGGCCTGTGCCAGATGATCTTCAACCAAGGCCCAACGTTGGGTGAACAGGTCGCTGGCTCTCTTTCGAATAGCCTCAATATCTCCTGCGCGCAGGGTATAACGGTGGGCATAGAAACTGCGCTTTACCGGCTCCTGCACCTCAGTAGCGTGATAAGCCAACCAGTCCAGCATCATCCCGCGCTGAGGGTCAGTGGGACCGGGTGCGAGATGTTCCAAACTATGCCTGTCACACAGGTAGACCATGATGGCGATGGTTTCACAGACCACATTGCCATGATCATCGACCAGTGCCGGAATGGTGCCCCGGGGATTGATCGACAGGAACCAGGTGCTTTGATGCTCGTTAGCGGTGATATCCACTGCCCGCTTTTCAAAGGGTAGACCCGCCTCTGCCAGCACCATGTGCACAGCGGTCGCGCGCGATCCATCTAGACAGTAGAGCGTGTACATGTCTTCTCCTCCGGTCTGGTGCAACCTGCGATCAGCACACCGTCTGTAGCGTCAGGGGCGAGATTACCAAATGCCGCTCCTTTGTGTTGTTGGACAACTTGACATTGACTCCAGGACCATTGACGTTACCTCGACACTGTTACGAAAATAACCTGGATGACATTACCTCAAACAACTCTCACCGTACTGCCCGAATGGATCGACCATAACGGACACATGAACGTGGCTTATTACGTCCTGGCATTTGACTTTGTGACTGATACTGTCTATGAGACCTGGGGACTTGGCCTCGATTACCCTGAGCGAGAAAACCACGCCATATTTACGCTGGGTATGAACGTCGACTATGTCAGTGAAGTATTCGAAGGTGAACCTCTATCTGTTGCCACGCAGCTTTTGGATATGGACCACAAACGTATTCACTACCTACACACCATGGTCCACGGCGACGATGAACGGCTTGTAGCACGCAACGAATGTCTGTGTATGAACATCAGTCTCGATAACCGACGCAGTGCTCCGTTTCCATCCAGCGTACGCAACAAACTGGAACCGGTTTTCTTGGAACACCAGAAACTAGCCATGCCAGATAGTGTTGGCCGTACACTCCGCATCCCCTACAAAAACTCCTGATGTCCTCAGTTCAATCGTCCCTTTAGGGTGGCCTGCAACAGTTCAGCCTGCTCGTGCAGTTCTTCTGCCCCGTGGCCCTCCAGCAGTGTTTCGATATCGCTCAGGGCTGCTTTGATCTCACCTGCCTTGGCTTTCAAGGCAGCAATTTCCAGACGGAATACCGGCGCATCTTTTGCCAGCACCAGCATCGATTCAGTAATCCGCAAAGCAAGATCAGTGTCGTCGCGCTGGCGGGCCCGCATCCGAATATTGTTCTGAAGCCGTAACAGAATCTCGCGGTTGCTCACAGGCACAACACCGTTCATTGCGTTCTCAGTCGAATCTTCCTGTGCTGCTGTGAATCGTTCATGGAGATTGCTGTCATCCAGTTGCCGCGCCTGGTGGAAAGGGTCAAGTATTGCGGGTTCGCCGATTGTCGAGACCTGTATCAGAAAGTGAGCTGGAGAATGTATACCAGCTGCGGTCCATCCCTGAACACGCCAAGCATGTATACAGATGATCCCCAAGGACACCGGAAGACCGCATCGTCGGTCAATCACACGGATCAGATTGGCGTTCTGAATATCGTCGTAAGACCGTCTATCACCGCTATATCCATGCGTCGTATAAACCACGGCTCTCAGGGCGTTAATACATTCGGTCAAACGACTGTCCGGGCGCGTCATCGCAGCGATATCTGAAGCCAGCAGATCAAGGTGCTGCCGGTAAGGTACAAGATCGACAGACGGATCATCCAGCGCAGCCAACAGTAACGCTGTTTCCGCAAGGTCGATGTCAGCGTCCCTTGTGCTGACCGCCGCTCTGAGTTTTTGCAACAGTGTTGCTCTGTCCACCGGTTGTGATCCTCAGCGCAATCAAGAACAGTGACCACCAAGTATGACCTCAGGTTTTGTCGTTCACAATCAGCTGTGGATTTTGTAGATCGACTGCGTTAACGTTCCTACCAATCGTGGGGGATAACGGCATATTTCAAGATGCTTTGAGTGTGGTAACTCATTATGACGAAACTCAGTGGTGTTAACGACTACGTAACCCGTTCGGCCACCCATCTCGAAGTGTTGGCGACCGAGATCATGGCGGCCATCGGCTGTAGCGACGACATCGCGTCTATGGTTGCGCATCATCTTGTGGATGCCAGCTGTAAGGGCATCGATTCGCACGGTGTGATGCGCCTGATGTGGTATGCAGAACAAGCTGAAAGTGGCTACTTTTTGCCGTCTGCCCGACCCAGCGCACACCAGAACCAACGCGGGGCCTGGATCATCGATGGCGGCGGCGGAATGGGTATTCCGGCAATGGCGATGGGCATAGACAAAGGAACGATCCTGGCCAAGGAACACGGTATGGCGGTTGTGGGCGTAACCCATTGTGCCCATACCGGCAGGTTGGGTGCGTTCTGTGAACAGGGCGCAGCAGCGGCCTGCCTCACGATCACATTCGGCGGCGGTGGCCGGCAGAACTGGCGCCAAGTTGTACCGTACGGCGGCGCCAAGGCAAAGCTGCCCACTAATCCCTATGGGTTCGGCATTCCTGGCGGTGACCGTGGTCCTGTCATCGTTGACTTCGCGACATCTGCCGGTGCCGGTGGCTGGATCTATCTTGCCAAAAGTGCCGGTGGCCGGCTGCCTGACGGACTCATTGTCGATGCCCAGGGCAAGCCTTCGACTGACCCCGACGATTACCTGAATGGCGGCGCCCTACTCCCTGCTGCCGGCGCGAAAGGTTATGGCCTAGCGCTGATGGCTGAACTCGTTGGCGAAGCTCTGCTGGGTGTAGCTACTACCGAATTGAACTGGATCATTCTGCTGGTCGATACCACCCGCTATCGTGACGATTCAGACTTCAAGCGTGCTGCTGAATCGGTTCTCAGCGACATTCGTGAGTGCCCAGCTGCTGATGGTTTCGACCGTGTAGAGATTCCCGGCGAACGGGAACGGGATCTAGAGAAAATACGCCGTAAAGAGGGGGTTCCAATTCCCGCTGCAACATGGGATCAGATCGTAACACTCGCCGACCAACTCAACGTGCGTTCAGTGAGGTGAGGCTCTCTATTCCCAGTTACCCACTCATGGTCAAACCACCGGACACACTGATAACCTGCCCGGTGACATAAGCCGCATCATCACTGGCTAGAAAGCTGATTGCGCCCGGCAGATCTTCGGGCTTTCCAATTCGACCCATCGGTATCGCGCGCTGCATTGCCTGCCGTAGTTTTTCCGGATCACCAGCACCTTCCGCGTAACTGTCAAAAAGGGCGGTATCCGTTGGGCCCGGGCAAACAACGTTGAAAGTGATGCCATGCCTGGCATGTTCGCGGGCCAGGGTTCTGGCAAAACCGATCAGGCCGGCTTTGCACGCGGCGTAGACAGACTCACCCGACGACCCGACACGGCCGGCGTCGGAAGATACACTGACGACCCGGCCATAGCCGCGCTCAACCATACCGGGTAACACCACGTGATGCATATTCAAGGCACCAATCAGATTGATATCGATAATCTTGCGCCAGAACTCGGGATCGGTTTTCAGGAATGGACGAAACAGATCCCAGCCTGCGTTATTGACAAGAATATCGACCCCGCCCAGTACTTTTTCGATCTCTAGCAGCCCCTGCTTGAGCCCCTCCAGATCCGTGACATCGATACCCAGGGCGAGACTCTGGCCACCGGCATCTGTCAGCTCATCTGCAATGGTCTGCGCAGCTGCGGCATTCTTGTCCAGTACTGCCACCTTTGCACCTTCTTCAACAAATCGACGACTCGTCGCTCCGCCTATACCCCCCCCGCCACCGGTAATGACGGCGACTTTACCCGCAAGCCGATTCATAGCGCTGACCTCCAAGTGCGGCACTGATGTGCGCACACATTCACACCGACAACATCTGAAAGCAGGTCAGCTTAACAGAAACCCCGCACCCTACGGCAGCGCTGTAGAGACCTCTGATACCATTAAACCTTAAGGACACAACACGACAGACAAGTCGATACCCAATAGGAGACCGAGGTATGAGAGCAGCTGTACTGACAGAACGGGGTAAAGCCGGACTTGCTGTCACAGACTTTGCCGAGCCTGTGCCTGCTGCCGGTGAAGCGGTTATGAAAGTGCACGCTGCTTCAATCAACCACGTTGATCTCTATATGCGGGACAGTGGCGCAGGGATTTCCCACGAACTACCGCTGATCCTCGGCGTTGACGGCGCAGGTGAAATCGTCGAGGCGCCGGCTGGCTCACATCTCGAGCCCGGTGATCCCGTGGTACTTTACCCCATGGCCAGCTGCGGCCGGTGCCGAGCCTGCCAGGCCGGCGACCAGGCCAACTGCAGCACATTCAGTATTTCTGGGGAGACCCGGCACGGTTCCTTTGCTGAGCTGATTGCTATGCCTGAACACTGCTTTGTGCCCAAACCCGAGAACCTGAGTTGGGAAGCGGCAGCCACGCTGCCCGTGGCCTATCTGACTGCCTGGCGGATGCTGTTCAGCCATGATCCACTTCAATCAGCCGAGACTGTTCTGATTGTCGGCATCGGCGGCGGTGTTGCTGCGGCCTGCCTGCAGATGGCAAAAATGGTGGGTGCCCAGACGATCGTGACTTCCTCGAATGACGAGAAACTCAAGTGGGCCAACAGTCTGGGTGCAGATTTCGGCATCAACTACAACACACACCAGGTTGCTAAGCAGGTGATCGCACTGACCGGTGGCGAGGGGGTCGACATGGTTGTTGACACTGTCGGAAAAGCGAGCTGGGGAGACAGCCTCCGCTCCCTTCGCCGTAGCGGCCGGCTCGTAACCTGCGGCGCGACAACAGGCGGCCATCCGTCGGCTGACATTCAGCGACTTTTCTCCAAACAACTTGCGATCTATGGGTCAACTACGGGCAGCCTGGAAGAATTCAGACAGCTGATTGAGGCTACAAAGCGTGGTCTGATCCAACCTCTGATCGATAGACAATATCCACTTGCCGAACTCGCCGAAGGTCTGGAGCGGATGGAAAGAGGAGAACAGCGAGGCAAGCTCGTGGTCAATGTTTCCAGTTGAGAGGATCAGCACAACAGGCGATACTCTAACCATGGCTCTGCTATCCGTACTGGATCTCTCTCCGATCACACAGGGCAGCCATGCCGGACAGGCACTTCGTAACAGCCTGGACCTTGCTCGCCGGACAGAAAATCTCGGTTACAACCGTTACTGGGTTGCGGAACACCACAACATGGCGGGCATTGCCAGCGCCGCTACCGCAGTCGTTATCGGTCACATTGCCGGTGGAACACAAGTCATTCGCGTCGGGTCCGGGGGCATCATGTTGCCGAATCATGCGCCGCTAGTCATCGCAGAACAGTTCGGCACACTCGAATCTCTATACCCGGGTCGAATCGACCTCGGACTCGGTCGGGCACCCGGCACCGATCAATTCACAGCCCATGCACTTCGACGCAATCTCGCTGGCGATGTAGACCAGTTTCCACGCGATGTGCAGGAACTGCAGAGCTACTTTGGGTCCAGCCAGCCCGGCCAGCGTGTTACAGCAGTTCCGGGTAACGGGCTGGAGGTTCCCATCTGGATTTTGGGGTCGAGTCTCTATGGCGCCCAGCTGGCTGCGGCACTGGGCCTACCGTACGCTTTTGCTTCTCACTTTGCACCAGCTGCCATGATGCAGGCCATAGAAATCTACAGACAGCGATTCGAACCTTCCGCACAACTGGCTGAACCTTACGTTATGTTAGGCTGCAATGTGTGTGTCGCCGAAACTGACGACGAAGCCTGGCTGCTCCGCAGCTCGGCACTGCAGTCCACCTTGAACCTTCGGCGCGGGCAACCTGGCCCGCTACCACCACCGGTTGAAAACCTGGAAAGTCGGATCAGCCCCCACGAAAAGATGATGCTCGACGAGCTGCAAACAGCTTCAATGGTTGGATCTCCCGAAACTGTGCACCGGGAACTCGAAGCCTTCATAGCGCTTACAGCCGCCGATGAATTAATAATTTCTGCTCAGATCTATGACCACAGCGCAAGATGTCGTTCCTACGAGATTGCAGCTGATGTTGCCATCCCGAAGGCGGCCTGATGCTGGACAGGAGTGACGAACCGACAAACACCGTGACCCACCTGCCCAGCGCCGAACATCAGATCCGCGCTGAACAATCTGCACAACAAGCGTCGCGTAAACAGCACTGCGGCAGCACTGAACTGCTGACTTCAACTTTCCACGACGCTTTGACTCGACCGGAGCGCATTCTCTGAAACAACTCGCCCGGTCACTACACCAGATCTTCAGTCCACAAGGTCACATATTTCGCGGTTGGTGGGTGGTTGGCGCCGGCGGCCTTGTTCAGTTCACGGGAGCTATCCTGTTCTTTCAGGCATTCGGTGCTTACTTTCTCCTGATAGAGGATGAATTTGGCTGGAGCAAGACATTGCTGGCCGGCGCTTTTGCCCTTGCCCGACTCGAGAGCGGCCTGCTTGGACCGATCCAGGGCTGGATGATCGACCGGTATGGACCACGGGCAGTCATTCGCTGGGGTCTGGTCATTTTCGGGCTGGGGCTCATTGGATTCAGTCAAATGGAATCGATCATCGAGTTTTATGTTTATTTCTTTTTTATCGCGCTTGGCACCAGCCTCGGTGGATTTCTCTCTGTCACCACAGCACTGGTCAACTGGTTTTCAAAACATCGGGCAAAGGCGCTGGCACTGTCACAGTTCGGATTTTCGTTTGGTGGAATGCTTGTGCCCATCACAATCTTTTCACTGGAAACGATAGGTTGGCGCATCACCGCAGCGGCTTCAGGCATTATCGTCCTGATAGTGGCCTGGCCACTGACACGAATTATCGACCACCGACCTGAGGACATCGGTGAAACCCCCGATGGGATCCCATACCAGGGGCCAACACTGTCGACGATGAGTCCAAATCCCACAAACACACCGGCATACAGGCGGGCTGATTTCACCGCCCGGGAAGCTTTGAGAACCAGAGCATTCTGGTTTATGTCACTCGGCCACGGTACCTCTTTACTGATTATCGGCGCCGTTATGGTTCACCTCATTCTTCACGTAAACGGACAACTGGGTTATTCGTTGACAGCGGCGGGTCTGGTCGTCTCACTGATGACTGCCATGCAGATCATCGGCCTGGTGAGCGCTGGATTTCTCGGTGACCGATTCGATAAACGATTGATCGTCACCGCTTGCATGGGATTTCATGCCGCAGGTCTGCTGCTGCTCGCCTATGCGCACAACATTTGGATGGTAATCGGCTTTGCTGTGCTACACGGCATTGCCTGGGGAACGCGTGGGCCGCTGATGCAGGCTATTCGAGCTGACTATTTTGGCGCGTCTAATTTCGGTGTCATCATGGGATGGTCGTCTTTAATCGTGATGATGGGCATGGCGATTGGTCCACTCTATGCCGGCTACATGGCAGACCGTACAGGCAGCTATGTAAGCGCGTTTACGACTCTGGCGATCTCCGCTTTGTTCGGCGCTGTCTTTTTTCTACTGGCGACAAAACCTGTGAAGCAGCTACAACCGGAGTCGGCCCAATCACCTACTCAATAACCCACTCTCCCACTGTGCATCCGCCTTTTAGCTTGTTCAGCCAAACAGATCCCCGGCTTTCTTGGGTGAGAGCCGAATCAACCGGGAAGTACGCACTGCTGCCTGCCGATGCACTACAGCTTTCTGGTAATCAGGATTCTTGACCATCGAAACGAACGCGTCGGTAGATGGGTACTGGGCAATAAATACAATATCCCAGCACTCGCTGTCTGGACCGATGAGAACAGATTCGAAGTTCGCGCTGTAGGCGATTGACCCACCCACCGCTTTGAGTATCGGCCCACTCTCCTCACCGTAGGCCCGGTATGCTTCCTCACCGCTCAGCGCCTGCCCGTGCCGGGCATGCTGCTGCGGATATACCGCAGTCTGGCGCAACCGAACGAGATTGAGCATATGGATTTCGCCCTCACCGTTCAGAGAACGAAAAGCTCTGAATGCATCCCGGGTTGGATCAACATAGTTTTCTGTCATGATGTTCTCCAGATACTGTTTGCTGCAGGCACTACAGCCCATTTCTTGAATACCTGCCGTGTTCAGACCATAGACCGCCAAATTCCGGACTGCAAATCTCCCTGACCAGCTTGGAATGGAATTTCTACTACCCGAAACAGGCCAATATCAGTTAAGGTTTCCCTATAGTGAAATGACCGTCGGGAGAACAGCAATGCAGATCAGTGCGTGGTTTCCAACCCGCGACATCGGAACAGACCCGGTCCGGGTTCGTGACTGGGCCCAAGCCGCCGAAGAACTGGGTTACGACCATATAGAAGTACCCGACCACGTTTTCGGGGCAACGGCACGCGACGGCTGGTCACCGCGGTACACCGAACAGGATCCGTTTCACGAGACCTTTGTGACCTTAGGCTTCTTGGCCGCGGTCACCACAACAATCGGCCTGGCAAGCGGTGTACTGATTCTGCCCCAGCGCCAGACCGGCGTGGTGGCCAAGCAGGCAGCACAGGTGGACATACTCAGCGGCGGTCGGCTACGCCTGGGCGTCGGGGTGGGCTGGAATCATGTCGAGTACGAAGCGTTAAACGAAGACTGGAAGACCCGGGGTGCCAGACAGCGTGAGCAGGTCGAGGTACTCAAGAAACTCTGGTGTGACGATCTGGTCACCTACCAGGGTCGATTTCACCACTTCACTGAGGTCAACATCACACCGCGTCCGGTGCAACGTCCGATCCCAATCTGGTTTGGCGGCAGTTCAGACGCGGTTGTAAAACGCGCGGCGCAGATCGGCGATGGGTGGATGCCGATCATGACTCCAGATCACGAGGCAGAGGCCAAACTCGAGCAACTGCAAAATCATCTGAGCGACTGCGGACGCGATGCCAGTGCCTTCGGTATTGAAGGTTGGCTGCGAATGGACAAGGCCGACCCTGATGAATGGGGCGCAGCCGCTGAGGGCTGGCGTAAGCTGGGGGCCGACATCGTGATGCTCTATCCGATGTACCGTATTCCCGACCTCGATGATCAGATCGAGACCCTGCGCCGGTTCAAAGAAGTTGTGACCGGCTAACGGCTGATTCGGTAACACACCATCAGGATAAACTGAACATAGCTCTCACCATCCTGGTTCGTCATAGACAAAGCGGTAAGCCTCCTCGGCGCGCACGATGTGACCAGCTGAGGGCAGCGGGAAGTGCGCAGTACAGATCAAGGTATCGCTCTCACAGTAGCGATCCAGGAACGTCCAGCGCGTTTGTTTCGCTTGCTCTGCATCCCAGTCCGGCCACGCCGTCCATTCAGGATGCAGGCACTGAACCGGCGAGTGCATAAGGTCACCACACATCACCGCCGCTGCACCTTTTGACTTCAGCGATATGGCAACATGGCCGGGTGTGTGTCCCGGTGTGGGTTCCAGGAAGACCTCATCGTCCAATGCATAATCGTTTGCGACAAGTTCGGCCCTGCCCGCTTCGATAATCGGCAGCACACTATCTTCGTACGGAGTGCGCGAGAACTTTTCATGTCCAACATCGCGCCAGAGCTCTACTTCCTGCTTCGAGAATACATAGCGAGCATTCGGGAAAGTCGGCACCCAGCGGCCACTCTCAAGCCGGGTGTTCCAGCCCACATGATCAGAGTGCAGGTGGGTACACAGGACAAAATCTATGTCCGCAGGATCAATGCCATGGGCAGCCAGTGCACCAAGGTAAGTCGTGTCGGACTTAAGGTGCCAGTGTGGTCGGTTCTCACGCGACTTGTCGTTTCCGACACAGGCATCGATCAGGATTGTGTGGTGGGTGGTTCGGACAATATAACTTTGTATCGGTAACTTGAGTTTTCCCGTCTTGGGATCCATGGCATCCGGTTCAAGCCAATGGCGATGGGGTGCCCAGTCTTCCTCGGCAGTCTCAGGGAAAAATTCTAACGCGCTGAATGGTGTCACCAATTCCAGCACTCGCAAAATCTCGAGCCCACCCAGCTTTCTGGAGCGCGAACTCATGCGACCGACCGCGCCAGCAAGGGCTCAAACAATTCCTGCAAACCAACCGTGTTCATTGTCAACCGCCCGGGTTCACCACTCTGATCGGTGCTTCGCGTGCGCCGGGCACAGGCCAACCGTCTGGCCAGCGGTCACGCTGCTCAAGTTCATCGGCGGTCACCATGTGCCGGGGATCAGCTACCCGATAGGGAAACAGGATGCCATCCAGGTGATCGTGCTCATGCTGGTATAGATGGGCTTCCCAGTCTGTAAACTCACGACTGAGCGGTCGGCCGTCCCGGTCGTAGCCATCGACCTTGATCGCACGGGGCCGACCGACATACGCCTTGAGGCCGGGTACAGACAGGCATCCCTCCCAGTACCACACCGGTGCGGGATCGAGAATCTTGAGCTGTGGATTGATCCAATACACCAGAACTCCCGATCCGGATGGATCACGCATCAGAAAAAACCGCTGGAACCATCCAAGCTGCGGTGCAGCAATACCGTTCGCACCATGGCGTTTAAGACCCGTCTCGAGCAGGGCCAGACGTTCCTGGAATAAGGTTGTGCTGATATCTTCCAGATCAACAGAAACCGACGGTTCAGCCAGTTGGGGGTGGCCCAGGGTGAGAACTTCAGGCAACTCTTGACTCATAACACAAGCTTACACCCAGGTCGCCCAGGTCGCCAACGGCAGCTTTTCTCAGGCCACAATCAACTATCATATCGCCCTCATTTCATCTGACGCGCCACGCATCCTGCCGATGCGCGGCCGCCCGGGGCCGGAGACGCTGCGATAAAATCTGAAACCTTCATCACCGTAGAACAGGAACACACCGACGCACTCGGCCACCTCAATCATGTTCAGGCAGTCAAATTCATGGAAACTGCCCGGGAGGACTGGTATCAGCAATGCGGTCAGCCGGTACTCGATCCAGCCGGATTCGGCACGATTGTGGTCAATATCAACTACAACTACCGCGGCGAGTGTTTTCTCGGTGAAGCGCTGCGCATCATCACAGAGCCCGTTGAACGTGGCCGCAAAAGCTTTGTTTTACGTCATGAGATCATCAAGCCAGACGGTGCAATCCCAATTGACGGACTCGCCACCTGTCTCATCATGGATATGAAGGCTCGTACGGCCATCCCCGTGCCGGACTGGATCGCTGAGCACTTTCCTGATTAACCCAGCGGCCGACTCAAACGTCTGACAATCCTCAGTTCCTCAGTCGCCAGCCAGAGCGACCACCGCATCAGCCATAAACAGTGCACCCGGCAGTTCCATTTTCACCGGTGTACGCGCCGGATAGGGTTCCGTGAAATAACGCGTGCACATCTGATTCAACGAGTCAAAATGACCCCAGTCAGTTATAAAGACTGTGAGTTTGACGACATCGGCCAGGCTGGCTCCGGCATCCTCGACGATCACTTTCATATTCTCAAACACACGTTCGACCTGGGCCTCAAACGTATCGCCAACAACTTCGCCCGTCTCTGGATCAAAGGGGCCCTGTGCTGAGACATACAGGACACGCCCAGAGACGGTGACCCCGGGTGAATAAGGCCCTTTGGGTGCCGCCGCGTTTTGGGGGTGAACTGCGGTTTTCATGCTGATCGTTCTCGATTCACTCCACTCAGACCGGGATAGCGGCGCCATCGCGCCGATTGTCTGCCGCGCCCGACAGTGCACCGCTTTGCGCATCGCGACCCACAGCCTGCATACCACCGGTAGCCCACGAGTAGGGCGGCAACACGGTAATTCGATGCCCAAGGGACTCGAGCGCTTTGCGGGCTGACTCTCTGACCCGGTTCTCGATCTGCACCTCGGTACCGTCCTGCAGCCGCGCGCGCGGCATATTGATGGCGTCCTGCAATTCAAGACCATAGTCAAAGTAACCGACCATCGCCTGAACCGTAGTCTGCAGGATGCCATAACTGCCCGGCGTGCCCAGTGACAGCACGCCCTGCCCGGCGTCGGTCGTAATCGATGGTGCCATGCACATAGCCAACCGCTGACCTGCGGTGATCACATTGGGAGAGGATGGGTCCAGATCTCCCCAGTTCAGGAAATTATTCATCACCACTCCGGTACCAGGCACCATCACCCCGGACCCGTAGGGCGATCCCAAACTCTGCGTCAAGCAGACCAAATTGCCTTCGCTGTCGGCCACAGACATCGAGGTGGTATGCTCTTTAAGCGCTGAGTGATCAAAAGGCCCCCCGCTGGCCCAGTTCTCTGTCGGTCCGATCACCGGCTCGCCATCCGCGGTACGGGCCACCAGTTCATCAACATCAGTCAGCAGGGCATCGATCTCAGCGCGGTCTTTCTGGTTGTTCTGGATTCGTACACCCGCAGCGATCCGGATCACCCGAAAAACCAGGTCCAGGTGGTCGGCGGTGAGTAAGTCCCGATTTTTGAAATCAAATGCTTCGAGTATCCTGAGACTGAGCAGCACCTGAAAAGACTCTGCTGGCGGCGGCGGCACATTGACACGGTAGTTGTGATAAGGCGCCGAGATCGGTGCCTCCCAGATTGGCGAAACGGCCTCGAGGTCGGCCATCGAAATGGCACCGCCCTCAGACTGGATTCGCGAGACCAACTTCTCGCCCAGAACCCCGCCATAAAGATACTCGGTACCCTCGGTTGCGATCTGTGCCAGTGTCGCAGCAAGATCCAGCAACTGAAGGACCTGGCCCGGCTGCCAGTCTTGCTCCGCCCGGAACACCCGCCGCCACTCGAGATCCTTGATCCGCCCTACGCTGCCACGGGTCATCGCCACAAAAAAGCTCGACACCGGGAACCCATCCTGTGCCAGCCGTATCGCCGGCTGCAGCACCTCGTCGAAACCCAGACGCCCGTAACGACTCTGCAGCGCGTACCATCCGGCCAGGTTTCCCGGCGTGACCGACGCATTAGGCCCACTCTCGGTCTTTGCCTTGTCAACCTGGCTCACATCGAAACTTGCCGGGGCTGGTGGAATGAAGTCGATGGTCTCGACGGTGCTTTCAGCGGCGAGGAAAATCGTCGCACCACCGGCACCTGCAAGCCCGGACATAAACGGTTCGACAACGTTCAGAGCAGCAGCGGTGGCGGCGACTGCATCGAATGCATTACCCCCTTTGCGAAGGATCTCGGCACCAGCGTTGGCCGCTAACGGATGTGCCGCGGCCACCATACCGTTCATCGATCGCACTGTGGGGCGCCCACCCAGGATGTCATGTGTCGTTTCTATCTGGTTCATTTCTTATCCTTTTATTCTTCTCTTCCGGTTTAACAACCGTCAGGATGCGTGTCGATATCTTGAGTTCAAATTTGGAACGTTGGTCAATAGGTGGATTATGCCAGCGCGCGGGGTCCTCAAGGCATTGAATCGCCACTGTCTAAGGGGATCAGAAACGCCAGCGCAGTTCCCACCAACGCCATCGTGAATACCACTGCAATGCCGACCCGAACGTCCTCCGCCGCACCCATGTAAACAGTCAACCAGGCGACTAAGGAAGCAAATGCCAACTGGAAGCTGCCAGCAAGACCGGAAGCAAATCCAGCGACAGACCGATGCGCGGCGTTAACCGCACCCATGGTCGCATTTGCAACGACCAGCCCATTAGAAAAGGCAAACAACATGGCCGGCAACAACAGTGCCCACACCGAACGATGCCCGACAAAAGCAAGCACAGCCATTGCCCCCGTCGCGAGGATCGACAAGGACGACCCCGTCCGTACCATCCGCGGGATGCCCCACAACGGGGTCAGCTTGCGGCTCACCCCGCTGCCGATCAGAAAACCAATGGGAAGTACAGTAACAAAAAATCCGAAGGCGGCAGCCGAGTAACCCAATTTATGGAAAGCAAAGGGCAGAAAAGATAGAAAAGCAAAGAAAATAGATGCCTGAAACCCGAGATTTCCTGCAAACAACAAGAACTGCTTGTTGCGCAAGAGCCCTATATAGTTGAGGGCGACCGATTCCAGGCTTAACCGACTCTGCCGAGAGCGGTGCGTCTCCCCAAGAATAATCAGTGCCGATATAAAGGCCACAGCACCCAGCAGCACGGTAACCCCCATGCCACCCTGCCAACCAAAAGCATCATAAAGCACACCACCGAGCGAGAACGCCAGCATCGGTGCCAACGCAGTCGCAGACATGACTGCAGCCATACTGGCGGCAGCAGCTCGCGGTGCGTGGGTGTCATTGATGATCACCCGCGACAGCACCATAGCGGCCGCAGCGCCAACGCCCTGAACACAGCGGGCCAGAACCAGAACAGACAGATCGGTCGCCACAAGCGCCATGATTGAACCGGCAAGATACAGTCCGAGTCCGGCCAGCAAGGGTATCCGCCTGCCGAATCGATCGGAAAACGGCCCAAAAAAAAGTTGCCCAACAGCGGTTGCGGCGAGGAAACCGGTGATGACCATCTGTGTCTGCTGGGCCGTCACCGAAAACAATTCCGTGATACCCGGCAGCGAAGGCGTAATTATGGTGGTGGCAAAGATACTGGTCGATACGATCAGCACCAGCAACCAGGTCGGCTGCGGCGGCACAGGATATTGACTATTTACTGAATTGTTCGCGGCACTCATTTCGCAATGACAAACACATCAGACCTGGAAATTCCAACTGTGACAACGACGGTTGTATAGAACACCGAAGCCCGATTACGATCGGGTGGGATCAAAACAATATCAGGCGGGCTGAGACGATCGTGATCATGGGCGCTGACATTGTGAACCGGTTCACTGATCTCTACAAGTACGACCTGCCGCTCAACAACGCTACAATGTCTGCACGTTCAGCACCCTCGAGCTCAACTCACTTGTCGTTGTCAAACATCCCCGATATCAGTCCCGTTGAACAGACCCGCCAGTTTCTGCTGTCTGTAGCGCGGGCAATGCGTGTGTGTGCCGAATCACCCGACCATGAATCTGCCGCGCATGGATTTGCAGAAGCTATCGGTTCGGCGATACCTAAATCGCCGCCGGCAGCGACAATCAAGGCCTCTACTGAACTGCGTAAGGCCCAGGATACCCGTTTGGCACGACGACTCATTGAACTCGGCGATCATCTACCCTGGACCGAATCCCCTAGAACGCCCGACATGGGAAACAAGATCGCAGTGTGTAGTTTCAACGATCTTTTCGATTTAAAGCACCACACCGCCGGCCTGCTCTACCTGGATCCCGGACTGGCCTATCCCGAACACCGCCACCCACCACCGGAGCTTTACCTCACGTTGTCCGGTACGGCTAGCTGGCGCTACGGCGGCAGCACAGAGTACCGCGTGGTATCAGCGGGCAATCTGCTGTATAACCATCCACTGGACCTGCATGGCGTACGCAGCAGCGAAACCCCTCTTCTCGCATTGTTCCTGCTCTGGCACAACGAAACCGACTAACTTATTGGTCAGTGCGGTGCGTCTGTGTCGTCAGATTCGGATTCCAGTTGCTCGCGAAGCACTGTTTTTAGAATTTTGCCGTAGTTGTTCTTCGGCAGACTGTCCAGGAATCGATAATTCTTGGGACGCTTGAAACGAGCAATGTTTTCCAGACAAACATTATCCAGATCCAGCTTGCTGGCCTTGCCACCGGGTTTAAGGACTATGAAAGCCACTACCTCTTCTCCCCAGTCCGGGTGGAATCGACCGACGACCGAGGCCTCAAGAACCGCATCATGTTGTAACAGCACTTCCTCGACTTCACGCGGATAAATATTAGAACCGCCGGAGATGATCATGTCCTTGGTGCGATCTTTCAATGTCAGAAATCCGTCTGCATCAATCACACCGACATCACCCGTGTACAGCCAACCATCTTTAAGTGCAGCGGCTGTCGCTTCCCGGTTCTCCCAGTATCCCTTCATCACGACCTCACCACGAACAATGATCTCACCCGGTTGGTTGTCTTCGGCCAACCGTCCGTTTTCATCCACCACGGCAAGCTCGACATCTGTCCGTGGAATACCGACAGACGACATTCGCTCAGTGAATCGCGGGTGGGTCTTATCTTCATGCATAAGTTTAGAAAGATAACTAATAGTCATCGGTGACTCACCCTGACCATAGATCTGGATCAGTCGCGGGCCAAAAACATCCAATGCCTGAAACAGGTCCTGCGTATACATCGGTCCACCGCCATAAATAATGGTCCTGAGATTTGTTCGTGCCTCTCCGTCTACAGCACCCGAAGCCAGCAGACGAACGATCATCGTTGGTGCAAAGAAAAAACCCGAGCTGGGCCACTTGACCAATAGTTCGTTGATTTCCAGCGGATCAAAACCGCCACTTTCAGGCACCACCTGGTTAGCAGCCTTCGCCAGGTGCGGAATACCGTAAAGACCCGACCCGTGGGACAGGGGTGCTGAGTGGATGATGCAATCGCGGTACGAGAGAGTCTCCAGATCAGCAAAATAACTCAGCGTCATCATCATCAGATTACGATGAGACAAGGTCGCACCCTTAGGCCTTCCTGTGGTGCCGCTGGTATAGAACAACCAGGCCGGATCGTCTGCATTGACGCTTTGGAGTGCAAGTTCAGACGAGTTCAGCAGGCTCCGATAGTCAGCGGTGTCAACATTGACAACCCGATCCAGGCGCTCAACCGAATCGCACAGTGGACCGACCGCCGCCTCTAGGTCGCGGTTGACCATACATAAACGTACGCCGGCATTTTTAATGATGTAGCTGATCTCGCGCTGATGAAGCTTGGCATTCATCGGCACTGCAACCAGTCCCGCGTGCCAGATCGCATAGAGCACTTCTGTAAATGCAGGGCAATTGGTCATAGCAATCCCCACCCTGTCACCGCGCTTCAGACCGCAGCAGTTCACGAAGCCAGACGCGAGCTTCTGTACCCGATCAGCGAGTTCACTGTAGGTCATATGGACGCACGTGGCGTACGACACTGCCGGCGATGTGCCAAAGCTGCGTGCCGATTTCTGCAATAGCGCTGCGATATTCACGAGTTGATTCTATGCTGGAGATCGATTTATACCAATCTCAGATCCAGATTTGAACACAGGTCATTACCCCGCGCACGGTAGCGGATGCTAGATGCGACTACAATCATGCTTCGGTCTAACAGCCAGCCTATGGAGTCAAACCTCGGTGGAGCCCTCATTACAAGACCGATATTATTCAGCTGGCACCTGCTTCGGCTGCGGTCCCTGCAATCGACACGGCTTGCAAATCAAGTCCTATTCGTCAGGTAACGGTGTCGCGGCGACCTGGACCGCGTCCGACAAATATGGCAATGGGTTTGGCTTTGTTAATGGTGGCATTATCTCCACACTACTGGACTGCCACTCGGCTGCTTGCCTGATGAAAGAGACTGTTGAGCGTTATGGTGACTTTTGTATTGATGATTTCGAACACTTTGATGACAAGCACCCAGTCTATCTGACCAATCAGATCACCGTGACATTTCGGCGTCCGATCTTACTGTACCGCCCAGTCGAACTGTTCTCCGAATGTGTGTCCTGGAATGACGATGCCTGCCAGTTCAGATCAGAACTTCGATTCGACGGGAAACTCGCTGCCGACGCCGACGTTGCGTGGAAACGGTTCCGGTCCAGGCGCTGAACCTGATCTAACGCAGTGCCAGTCTTTGCGCTCCAATACGAGCTGACCTTGTATTATTCAGGCAAATCGGCCCATCACCTTAAGTACGCCGGCGAGGTGAACGTCCAGGCGAGCAGTGCCGACACAGCCCGACGAAAACTTATCCCTGCGCTCGCACTCACTGGCCTGTCTCCGGTGCTTGCCCAGGACTCAACGTTCGATCCGCACTATGACGACGTTGAAATCAATATCCGGGGTATCCAGGAAAAAACCCTGTAAAACAAAGCCGCTACCAGGTCGGACACATGACAGATTATCCTTTTATCCCGCTCAAATCCCCCTCGTATCCTGATGAAGAGATGATCCAGCGATCGGAACAGTTTCTCGCGGACATGCAGTCGAGGCGAACCGTGCGCGACTATTCGGCGCGGAAGATTCCACCGGTCGTGATTGAAAATGCGATCCGGACCGCCGGCACAGCACCCAGTGGTGCCAACATGCAGCCCTGGCATTTTGTAGTCGTGACAAACCAAGATACTCGATGCCGGATTCGTGAGGCCGCCGAGGTTGAAGAACTGGAATTTTATGCCCATAGAGCATCGCAACAATGGCTGGAGGCGCTTGCACCACTGGGCACAAACGAACACAAGCCATTTCTCGTCTCAGCCTCCTGCCTGATAGCAATCTTCCTAAAGAAATTTAGTTATGATGCTAATGGTCACCGTCTCAAGAATTACTACACCTCAGAATCGGTCGGAATTGCCGCCGGTCTGCTGATCAACGCACTGCATAATGCCGGCGTTGCGACGCTGACCCATACACCGAGTCCCATGCGGTTTCTGAACGAGATTCTCGAGCGACCCTCCGAAGAACGGCCATTTCTACTGCTGGTCGCCGGTTTTGCCGCGGAAAAAGCTATGGTGCCCGATATTGCACGCCTCGACTTGGCTCAGATCATGACAACCATCGCCTGACTTCACCGGAATACCTTAACCAGGGAATGCGATTGATGATCGAAGAGATGCAACACTATTACGATCGACGGGCCGAGATCTACGACACATCGATGGGATACGACAATCCGGATACCGTGACCCTACTGCAACCAGTCATTGAACACCTCTGTAGGGAGATGAGCAGCAAAAAAGTCCTCGAACTGGCTTGTGGCCCCTGCTTTTGGACACAATTCACCGCTGCTGTGGCCGAATCTATTGTCGCTTGTGACTTCAATAATTCAACACTGTCACAGGCGCGTCACAAGGACCTGCCTTGGGAAAGGGTCTCCCTTCAACAAGCGGACGCCTATGACCTCAAAACGCTCACTGGATCTTTCTCTGCGGCCATGGCGGTAGACTGGCTGGCTCACGTGCCCTACGCACGCATGCACCCATTTTTAGATGGCCTACATGCAGTATTGAATGCTGGTGCCCGGGTAGTGTTCTGCGATCAGCTCCCAAAATCGGAACCCGCCGATGGTGATCACGATGCAGACGGTAACTTCATTGTGGTACGGCAACTACCGGACGAATCACGCTATCGTGTCATCAAGCATTATCTGTCAGATAACCAGATTCAGGATATCTTTGGGCGCTACGACGACAACGTTCAGATCACCCGCTTCCCGAACTGTCGGCGCATCATCGTGTCATACCACATAAAAAATGGTTGAGCCAAATACACGATTAACCCGGCTTCTCCCTAATCCCAGTAGTTCAGGCGGTCGACGCCTCTTCCAAGTACCACATCTGCGGTCTGGGTCCACGTACGGATACGCGACGTCCCTTACGGCTGTGCGGCCAGTAGTCCCACATCGCAAAATGCTGGGTACTGCGATTGTCCCAAATCGCGATGGCATCTGATGACCAGCGAAACCGACACTGAAAGTCTGCCCGCTCAGCATGATCAAACAAGAATTCGAGTAGTGCCTGCCCTTCTGCTTGCGGTAGATCTTCGAGCTCTACCGTGAACTCACGGTTAACATAAAGTGCAGGTCGGTCGCTCCCACTTGGCCGTATAACTACCGGATGAACTGCTTCGGGATAACCATCTGCCGGTTCGTGCGGTTGATACTTAAAAAGATGTCGATAACTCCATTCTCCCGAGTGTCTCGCAGTCATACCGTCCAGCATCTGCTTCATACGCGGTGACAGTGCCTCATAGGCCGCATACATACTGGCGAAAAGTGTATCGCCTCCGACCGGCGGAATCTCATGCAACTGTAAGATTGACACATAAGGCGGTTCCTGTTCACAAGACACGTCGGAGTGCCATCGGTTGCCTGCCGCTACCTTGGTGTCCCGTCTCGCTTCAATTTTCAATACGCCAGGAAACTCAGAACCCCGGGGAGCCGCGGGGTGAACGTGAATCGGACCGAAAGCATTGGCAAGGGCACTGTGCTCAGCTGGCGAGAGTGCTGGTTGGTCCCGAAAAAAAACAACCGAATACTGCTGTAAAACTTTCTGGATCTGCCCGATCAGTACTTGATCTGAACGACGAAGGTCTACGCCGTTGATTTCAGCACCTATAAAAGGTGTTAACGGATTAATGTCCAGTTCAGTCGACAACATCAGTGATTTCCATTTTCAACCCTGCCAATCCCAATTAAAACAGATTTCTCGGTAGCCAGACCCGGCAGCGCGATCATCAGGGTGCCATAGATAATGCCCATCAACATCAACCAGAACATGGCCGGCGATGTTAGCATGTCCTTATCAAATTACCAGATCCCCTCAAATCTATGAAATTGAATCAAGCACAGCAGATCGTTGACGACTGGATCAACGAATATGGTGTCAGGTATTTTAATGAACTGACTAACACCGTGATACTCATGGAAGAAGTCGGTGAGGTCGCCCGTATAGTCGCCCGTCAATACGGCGAACAAAGCGAAAAAGAAAGCGATGCGAACAAAAACCTTGCAGACGAGTTGGCTGACGTTCTGTTCGTATTGATTTGCCTTGCCAACCAGACCGGAATCGATCTGGAACAAGCATTTACTCGCAACCTGGAAATGAAAACAAAGCGCGATGCCCTGCGCCACAAGGAAAATAACAAACTACGTTAGTGATCACCTCTACTGTTCACGAGTGGATTCTGAACAAATGCAGTACCAGACTATTCCAGTCAACCCGTTTGCCCAGAAAAGCTCGCTGATCTGGTGTGAACTACCCATGGAAGCTGCTGTTGTCGATCAGGTTAGAGCGTTGAATCAACTCGAAACTGCGGTAAAAAAGGCCGGAATTAGCCTGACGAAGATCCTCTAAACTTGATGCTAAATGCCCTTGCGGACATCTTTGATGAAGCCTGGAGAAATCACCCCCGCAGACTTATTGGGATTCGGGAAAACCTTATGGATTTCATCAACAGCAGTGCTTAGTTCATCACTAATACTGACGCCTACCGTTGCCAGACAGACCCTCAGCTGATCCATTTTAGTCGCACCGATAATCGTCGAACTGACATATTCACGCGACAGCGTCCAACCTAAAGCGAGCTCTACCGGTGTCAGCCCGTACTTTTTAGCCAGGGTGACGTACTGCTGGGCCACTCGGCGGCTCAGGTCAGAGTGATAACGGGGCTGAAAGTCGGGCCACAGGCAGTGTCGACCCTCCTGTGGTGTTCCATCGAAGTATTTTCCGCTCAACAGTCCACCATTCAAGGCTCCGTAGACCAGAAAAGAAATATTCAGGTGTCTGGGTGTGATCGCCTCCGCGAGTTCGGGTTCCATCGAGCGGTCCAGCAGGCTGAAATCATTCTGTACCGTAGCCGGCAAGGGTACGTCCATAGAAGCTGCTGTCTGATGGAACTGACAGAGACCGTACGTAGTCTCATTGCTCAGTCCCCAGGCCCGCAGTTTGCCCTCCTCGATCAACCGTGCGAGCGCGCCGACTTGATCTTCAAACGGGACCACATCGGTCTGCTCTCGGCTGCGCTTGTATTCCCAGGCACCGAACATTGTACCGACATAACGCTCCGGCCAATGCAGTTCCATCAGGTCGATGTAGTCTGTCTGCAGCCGTTTAAGGCTTCCATGTACCGCGGCACGAATAGATTCCGGCGTCAGACGGGGTGGTGCAGGGGGCTGGGGTGGTAGGCGATTTGGCGGTATCCATGTCTTGGGACTGGTGCTCGTCACCTTGCCAAACACAATCACACTATCGCGCGATCGACTACGCATCCAGGAACCAACATACGCCTCGGACAGGCCCTGAGTTTCTGCGCGTGTCGGCACCGCGTACATCTCGGCGGTATCCAGGCAATTCACTCCGTGATCCCACGCGCAAGCCAGTTGTTCGTGCGCCTCTTTTTCAGAGTTCTGTTCACCATAGGTCATGGTTCCTAGACAGACCTCAGATACAATGAGGTCGCTGCTTCCCAGCCGACGACTTTTAATGATGTCCTCCAGAGCCTGACCCACAAAAGCAAGGGCAAGACCATGATTTATGAATTACGACAATATACTGTTGCAGCTGGGCGTATGGAAGAATGCCAGGTGCTCTTCCAGGATGTCATTGATCCTTTGTTTAAAGAAGTCGGCATTCGGCCAGTCGGTTACTGGCAACCCAGAGAACGCGATGGGCAGACATTCGTCTATCTGCTGGCATTCGAGTCAGCAGCCTCCAGGGAAGCAGTTTGGCCTCAATTCATCGAACACCCTCGCTGGCAGGAAGCCAAATCCCGTTTTCCCGACGGTGTACCACCTTATGAAAAAGTGGTGCCAACCATCCTGGACGCCATGAGCTATTCTCCGCTGCCCTGACAATTGAATAGATATAATGTTACTAACTGGCGCAGTGACGGACGCAGACTTACACCAGATATAGTAGACCGCAGAAGATCAGAAAATGATTGTGAAACCAAACGACCACTTCGACACGGTCATTGTTGGCGCCGGTTTTGCTGGCATGTTTATGCTTTATCGGCTTCGCGCGCTCGGGCTTTCTGCCAGAGTCTATGAGGCCGGCAATGGTGTTGGCGGAACATGGTATTGGAATCGATATCCGGGAGCCCGCTGTGATGTCGAGAGCATGCAGTACTCCTTCTCTTTCTCAGAAGAACTGGAACAGGAATGGGAGTGGTCTGAAAAATACTCAGCCCAACCCGAAATTCTGAGCTACGCGAACCATGTTGCTGATCGCTTCGATCTGCGTCGTCATATCCAGTTTGATACGCGTGTAACGTCGATAGCGTTCGACGAAAACGCAAACTACTGGACCGTCAAAACAGATCGAGGAGACCAAATAAGCGCGCAGTTCTGCGTCATGGCAATAGGTTGCCTGTCGGCTGCAAACCTGCCTGATTTCGAAGGTCTCGACGAATTTGACGGTTCGATCTATCACACGGGCGAGTGGCCTCATGATGAAGTGGATTTTTCAGGGCTTCGGGTTGGGGTCATTGGCACGGGTTCATCGGCAATTCAAGCAATACCCGTTATTGCGGGTCAGGCGTCGTCGTTAACTGTATTCCAGCGAACACCGAACTACTCAGTGCCCGCACACAACGAGGATTTAGAACTGGATTATGTGAAATCCGTTAAGTCGAGTTATCCCGATCTCAGGGCAAAGGCGCGCGCAAGGCCAACAGGCTTTTATTTCGAGTACAACACATCGCCAGCCCTTGAAGCGACAGCGGAATTGCGCGAACAACAGTACGAAGAATTCTGGGCTCGTGGCGGCCTACCGTTCCTTGGCGCTTATGGTGATATTCTTTTCAACAAGCAAGCCAACGACACGATCGCTGAGTTCGCACGCAGTAAGATTCGCGATATTGTCAAAGACCCCGAGACGGCCGATCTGCTTTGTCCAGACAACGTTTTTGGCTGCAAGCGTCTGTGCGTCGATACGGACTATTTTGCTGCCTACAACCAGCCGCACGTCAGACTGGTCGATGTGTCTGAAAAACCGATCGAACGTTTTACAAAGAAAGGTATTTTCGCTAACGACATTGAGTATGAATTTGATAGCGTTGTCTGCGCCACCGGATTTGCCGCAATGACCGGATCATTCGACAAAATTCAAATTACTGGGCGTGGTGGCTTGACCCTAAAGAAAAAATGGAGCGCTGGGCCTCGTACCTATCTCGGCCTGTCATCAAGCGGCTTCCCAAATCTGTTCATGATCACTGGCCCCGGCAGCCCTTCTGTTCTCGCGAGTATGATCCAGGCGATCGAACAGCACGTCGACTGGATTGCTGACTGCATTGGTCACATGCGGGATGTAGGAGCAGACACCATCGAAGCCAAAGTTCACGACGAAAACGATTGGGTAGACCACGTCAACGAAGTCTCTCAGGTTTCGCTTCGATCGACTTGTAGTTCCTGGTATGTGGGCGCGAATATTCCCGGGCGACCGAGAGTATTTATGCCTTACATCGGTGGGTTTCCAATTTATGTGGACAAATGCAACAGCGTCATGATGGGCGGTTACGAGGGTTTTGTTATGACAGGTTCCGGAAAACCGACTGCACCGCCTCAAGTGCGGTGCACCGAAAGGTGGCACGTCGAACTGGACCTAGAAGTCATCTCGCCGGCTTCGATTGCTGCCAAACAGGTGCCGATGGTGTGATCTGAGCCTTTACGACAGGGCATCGAGTATCGGGTCGCAGATCCCAGATCCCAGATCCAACCTACCCCGAACCAGACGGCAGGGGTTGACGCCATTCGACCAGTGCCCGCGTGATTACGGCTGCGACGACCAGACTGCCCCCTAACAATGTCCAACGCGAAGGGATCTCGTTCACGAACAACCACACCCAGACCGGTCCGAGGGCAAATTCCAACAGCATAAACAGCGTCAACTCTGCCGCTGCCAGGTGGCGAGATGCAACGATGAAACAGACACTGGTAAACCCAGACAGTACGCCACCCCAGAGGACACACAACACCAGGTCACCGGTGGAGATCGTGAGACTGCCGTAACTACTCACACCGGCAACCAGTATGATCAATACCGTCGAGACCAGCAGTGCCGGCAGCATATTAACGTGACGGTTGCGCCGCACGAGTACCGTATAAATAGAAAAACAGATCGCCGTGACCATTGCCATGAGATTTCCGTAGGCTGACCCCGAGCCGAATCCCTCACCCAGCATGACCGTGATGCCGGAAAAGGCGATCACCATTGCCCACAGCGTCGCCCGTGCGGGCCGCTCTCTCAGGAAAATCCAGGCCAGCACAGCAGTAAAAAAAGGAATAGCCCCCAGAATAAACAGCGTGTTGGCAACAGTGGTATGCGTCATCGACTGGAGGAACGAGATTGCTGCCACGGTCAGCATCACCCCACCAACAATTCCGGGCCAGCCAATCCGGATCACATGGGTAATGGCCATACGGCGATACTGAATGGCCAGAATAAGCGTAACCGCGACCATGAGTGACAAGGCACGATAGAAATTCATGACCATGGGGTCAGCGTCCACATGACGAACAATCAAGCCGGTAAAACTGATCACCACCGAACTCGCAATCATCAATCCAATAGCATATCCGCGGCGCCCGACTGAGTCGGTGTGCTCAGAACCTGAAGTCCTATAGGGTTCAGACAAAGTTGTCGCGGTCACCTACTTCATGCGACATCAGCAAGATTTGGGACAGTTGACGAGAAAACCATTTCTTTCTATGAATGCTGTAATCTGTCAGCCATGGTACTGAATCAGGAGCAATTGTGAAGAACATCGTCTATCCAGACGCCAGTGAGGGCATTGAAGAAATACTCGCTGGTCATCGCCGGGAAAGTCTTGAGAAACTGGGTGACCTGATGATTTTCTACGATGCGCCGGTAGATCACCAGGAATTTCTGCGACGGGTCGACGGTGCACATGCGCTGCTGGTCGGCTGGGCACTGCCGGTAGACGTGATGACCCAGACCCCCACACTTGAAATTCTTTCGTTTACGGGTATCGGTGCCAGTAATTTTATCGACCTGCCAGCTGCCGCCGCCCAGGGCATCACCGTCTGTAACTGCCCAGGTTATGCCGACAACACGGTCGCTGAGCACACCCTAGCGCTACTCCTCGCTGCAGCCCGGCACCTACCGCAACTCGATGCCGAACTGCGCGGCGGTCGCTGGAATCAGTCGCTTGATGGGATGGAACTACGAGGAAAAAAACTGGGTTTGGTCGGATTTGGCGGTATCGGTCGCCGGGTCTTTAAGCTGGCCCGCGCGTTCGGCATGACTGTGAAGGTCTGGACCCGAAACCCCAGCGAAGCCCGCGCCCGCGAACACGATGTCGAATTCGTATCCCTCGACAAACTGCTGCAAACCTCTGATGTGATTTCTCTACATGTCGCGCTTACCGATGACACGATAGACTTGATTGATGCTGGCAGGATCAAACAGATGAAACCGGGCTCCATTCTCATCAACACTGCCCGTGGCGAGGTTGTTGAGGAAACAGCACTCGTCGATGCACTACGCGATGGTCACCTCAAAGCAGCGGGGCTCGATGTTTACCAGCAAGATCCTTTGCCGGTCGAACACCCATTGCTCAAACTTGACAATGTGGTGCTGAGTCCGCATGTGGCCTACAACACACCCGAAGCCGGTGATGCGATTTGTGAGATCGCAGTGGAGAACATTGTTAAATTTTATGAGGGAAACCCAATTAATGTGGTTGCCAGTCCCTGTCAGGAATAAAGCGCCGGAACTGTCGGCTTTTACTCGACCCCGGATGGTCGCACGTTGCCGGCGCAGTCACGCACACGAATAAGGAGTAATCGAGGTATATCTCAGCCGAATCAGATCATCCTCTTCGCCAGTTTACCGCCGGTGTGCGCAGAGATGTCGTCGACGATCATGTTGATCGAGATGGTCAGCGTGGCAACCTCGTCCATGTTAATTGAGCAGCCACTGATTCGTCAGACGATCAGCAGCGACGTTGCTAAATCACATGAGGGAAATCCGATTGACGTATTTGCAGACCCGTGTAGAAACGGGCCACTCAATAGTTGGCAACAACGTTTTATAAATCCAAGCCTACACCAAATTCAGGTCAAGTTCAGTGCACAAACTCTTCCATACTGCGATGGCATTCGATCAGGTGACCATCGCCAAGATCCCGGATGGGGGCAGTCTCACGATCGCAGGTATCCTTGATGGCCAGTGGACATCGATCAAAGAATGGACAGCCGATTTCGGTCAACTGCACGACCCGGTCGATACCAGCCTGTGCTTCTTGCGTCTGCATCGTCTCTTCCAACCAGCCGACACGAAGTTCTGGTACAGAACTGATCAGCAGACGGGTGTAGGGATGATAGGGAGGTGACAGCACCTGGTCCGCCGGCCCCTGTTCAACCACCCGGCCAGCGTAGAGCACCACAATCTCATCCGCAAAGGAAGCAACCGTCGAAAGATCATGACTGATAAACACAAACGATACGCCGGTTTGTTTGCGCAACCGTTTTAATAGTTCAATGACATTGGCGCCCACGATCGAATCCAGGGACGAGATCACCTCGTCACAGAGCAACACCTCGGGAGACGCAGCCAGCGCCCTGGCAAGATTAACGCGCTGCTTCTGCCCACCCGAGAGTTCCTCGGGATACCGGCCGGCAAAGTCCTGAGGCAGTTCGACCATGTCGAGCAGCTCCATGACCCGCTTGCGCTTCTCCTTGCCTTTTAGGCCCAGGTAAAACTCTAGGGGCCGACCCAGAATATGATCGATCCGTTGACGCGGATTAAGCGCAGTATCGGCCATCTGAAAAACAAACTGAATTTTCTGTAATTCACTGCGGTCGCGCTTTTGAAGCGCCGGTTGCAATTCGTCTCCGTCCAGCAACACCTGCCCATGTACGGCAGGCAATAATCCGGCCATCACCCGCGCCAGGGTCGATTTCCCGCAACCGGATTCCCCTATCACGCCCACGGTATGGCCGCGTTCAATGGAGACATTGACGTCCCGCAAGACTGTAATCTCAGGTACGCCATTGCGTTTCCTGCCATAACCCGCGGTAATGTCTTTCACCTTTAACGCCGGTACCTCTCGCTTGTGCTCACCCAATGTTTCATCACCCTGACCGGCTGCAGGTGGTGGCCGTACCGCACGCATCAAGCGTCGGGTGTAATCGTGGGTCGGTTGATTTACCACTTGTTCGGCGCTGCCATGCTCCTGGACCTCACCCGCATAGAGCACCACGATATGATCTGCAATCTGCGCCACTACAGCCAGATCGTGCGTCACATAAATGGCGGCAGAGCCTTCTTGCTTAATTACCGATTTGAATGCCTTAAGCACTTCTATCTGGGTGGTTACATCGAGGGCAGTAGTTGGCTCGTCGAGCACGAGAAGATCCGGCTTGCCGCACAGTGCCATTGCAGCCATTAGCCGTTGCAACTGACCCCCTGACACCTGGTGTGGATATCGTTTGCCTAATCGATCAGGATCTGGCAATTCCAGGGCACGGTAGAGTGTCTCAGCACGTTCATTGGCCTGTTTTTGGTTGAGTATGCCGTGTAATACACAAGACTCTGTCACTTGTTCACCGATCGTCAGCGCCGGGTTGAACGTTGCCGCTGCGCTCTGGGCCAGGTAAGCGACCCGCTGGCCACGCAGGGCTCGCAGCTGATTTGGCTCCATGGTAATAACATCTTCACTTTCCAGGCGGACCTCACCGCCGGCAAATTCCAGGCCCGGCTTGGTATACCCCAGAGCCGACAACGCTATGGTGGTCTTGCCCGACCCAGACTCGCCGATCAGCGCCACCACCTCACCGCGGGACACGTTGAAACTGACCCCTTTAACAATCGGCAGCAGGCTGTCATCGTCCCTGCGGGCACTGATTTTGAGATCGTCAACCTCGAGCAGGACACTCATGCAATCATCCTCTTGGACAGCTTGCCGCCGGTAAATGCAGAGATATCATCCACAATCATGTTCACCGATATCGTGAGGGTTGCGATACAAAGCGATGGCAATATCGGTGCCATCGACCCATAGATCAGGCCTGGAAGATTTTCCTTCACCATACTGCCCCAATCCGACATTGGTGGCTGCACACCTAGTCCCAGAAAACTCAATGCGGAGATGAACAGGATGATCCAAACGAAACGCAATCCAAAGTCAGTCGCCAACGGCATCGCGATGTTGGGTAGTATTTCTCGGGTGATAATCCACCATAAACCCTCACCTCGTACTCGAGCCGCTTCAACAAAATCACTGACCATGACCTCCTGCCCCAGAGAACGCGCAATGCGAAACACACTGGCCGCGTAAATTATTCCCGTCAGCAGGATCAGCAAAGGAATCGTGCTGCCCAAAGCAGCAATCATAACAAGCGCCATCATTAATGAGGGTAAAGAAAGCAGTGCGTCGTTTAGCCGGCTCAGAATCGTGTCTAGCACTTTGCTGCCGACGGCCGCTGCAATGCCCAGTGTGACCCCGATGAGATACGCCAACAGGGTTGCAATAAACGAAATTCCGATGGTTGTTCTTGCGCCGTAAAGTAGACGAGATAGAGTGTCCCGACCCAAATAGTCCGACCCAAGCAACACGATTTTACTGGGTGGCAGAAAATCTGTATCCGGATACTCGTCTCCGCCTGGCACAACAAAAAGTGCCTCTTCAAGAATGTCTGCCTCGTGATAAGGAGAGATCGTTGGTCCGATGGCCACTATGATCGCCCAGAAAATGAGGACTACAACACCGGCTTTACCTGCCCAACTGAGTTTTATTTTTCGCTTGGGCGGTGCATCAGGCAGTTCTTCGAACTGCGTTGTCGGACTAGCGTTTTGAGTTATCTCTGACATTGCCAGCTCTCTTACTTGGGATGGCGCAGGCGCGGATTGGACAGTATTGAAGCCATGTCGGCCAAAAAAATTAGGACGACATAAGTGCTACAGAAAATCATTGCACAAGCCTGAACCAGCGGTAAGTCCCTCAGAAGAACGGCTTCGACCATCAATTTAGCCAATCCGGGATAGGCAAAAATTATCTCGACCACCACGACCCCACCGACAAGCCACGCAAGATTCAGCACAATCACATTAACGATCGGACCGATCGCATTTAACAATGCATGCCGCAAGATAATTTTCTTGCGTGGCACACCTTTCAGTATGGCCATTTCAATGTATGGGGAACTCATCACATTCAGAACTGTTGCCCGCGTCATTCGGATAATCTGCGACGAGGCAACTATAATCAAAGTCAAGGTTGGCATTGCTAAGGTCTTAATTAGCACCCAGCCAGTTTCGTTACCTCTCAGAAAAACGATAGAGGGTAACCATCCTAAATAAACTGCAAAAATTAATACTAAAAATGTCGCCACGAGAAAGTCGGGCACTGATATGAGACTCAGCGTCGAGAACGTCACCGTGCGGTCAAGTTGGGTTCCCGGATGCATCGCGGCGATCAATCCGATAAATAATGAAAGTGGAATTGCAATAACTGCCACTAGTGCAGTAAGACGGAGGGTGTTAGTCACTCGAGGCCCCAACACCTCGACGATTGGGGTGCCCAGCCCAGCACCTAAGCCCGCCTTGGAAATTCCTAAGTCCCCCATCGCGACGTTACCCAGCCAGACCAGATACTGCATGTGGGCGGGTTTATCCAGACCGAGTTTTACACGCAGCGCGGCGGTGTTTTCAGGGGTTGCAGTCTGCCCCAGTAGAATCTGTGCAATATCCCCAGGCAACAAGTTGGTGCCGATAAAAATCAGCACCGAGACCAGCCACAAGGTGACTATACTGAGGCCCAGCCGGCCGACAATCGCGCGCCAAAGCATGATGAGTTAATCAAATAACATGAGTTTAGGGTAGCCCAAATAAAGAAGCCCGCACGCGAACGTGCGGGCTTCTTTTCGTAACATCACAGCTATTAACTTAAGCTTCTTTCCAGGCAAACTCGGCCCAGCCGTTCCCGCCAAACTGACCCAGAGGCACGTTGGAGAATCCTTTGACCTTTGGATTGTGGGCATCCAAAATGTTGGTGTGATAAGGAATAATGATCCCGCTTTGAGTACTGACCAGCTTTTGCATCTCACAGTGCATCTCATGGCGCTTGGCTGCATCGGTCTCGGCCAAGGAGTCTTTCAACAATTCTCCCATGCGGTCACTATTCCAGTAAGTGTCGTTCCAGTTGCCATTGGGACCAAACTGAATACCCATCATCGAGTTCGCAGTCGGGCGCATGTTCCATGACACCACGTTCAGTGGCTCTTTCATCCACACCGCACCCCAGTAACCGTCGGTCGGTACCTTTTTCAGTTTCAGATCAAATCCGATCTTCTTGAGGTTCGCCTGCATCAGGAGACACGTATCCTCGATAGCACCAGAAACGGGTGCAACGAACAATTCAGCCGTCGTGTAGCCCGACTTGTTCAGATGCCACTTGGCCTTGTCCGGATCATACGGAATTTGCGGCAGTTCATGACAATGATCGGCGCCATAAGAAATGTTGATCGGATGGTCGTTACCCAGTGTCCCGTGACCTTTTAGGAACTTCCGGACAATCCGCTCACGATCCTGGATGTACCGCAGTCCCTGAACCAGATCATCATTATCACCCGGGGCTGTGTTCTTCAGGCAGCAGATACCACCATACACACCCGCCGGCACTGACAAGACATTCAGTCCTGAGCTCTCGAGCTTCTTGATCATCTTGGCACTGATCGCGCCAATCATGTCGACACTGCCCGCGAGCAACGCGTTTAGACGCGCATTCGGGTCGGTGATCGCTGTGATCTCTATGCTATCGAGGTGTTGGCCAGTGTCGCGCCAATAGTTTGGATTACGCACATGGGTCGACTTCACACCGGCCTGAAATTCGTCAACCAGATAGGGCCCGGTACCACACTTCCACCAGTTCGTCGTGTGTTTCTTGACGATCTTGGCTTGTGGCTGTGTGAGCTTGTACGGCATATCCGCATCGGGTGACGACAGGCTCAGTTTCACGGTGTGCTTGTCGACAGCTTTCCACTCCGTCACTTGGGCGAAAAAGGACTTTATCGAAGACGGCGATCCATCTTCAATGTGACGGTTCATGCTCCACACAACATCGGCGGCCTCCAGAGGATGACCATCGTGGAAGGTAACGCCTTTACGGATTTTGAAGATGTATTCCGTCGCATTACCGTTCACCGACCACTCTTCAGCCAACTCACCATGTAGACTCATGTCGGTCCAAACCTGGATCAAGCCATTGCACCCCGCATTTGCCCGGGTGTAGTCGATGGTTGATGTGCCTAGAATCGGGTCCAAGGTATCGTCTGGACCATGCAGGTTCGACGCAAAGATGACGGAACCGCCCCGAGTGGGTGTTGATGCCAGTGCACTGGCTGAGGTCAGAAAACTGCCAGCGGTCGCTGCAGTCACACCGAGCGCACCCATCGCTGCTAAAAACTCACGACGGTTAACGTGCCCATCGCGGTACATCTGTTGAAAAGTCTTGATTTCTTTCATTTCTCTCGAATCCTCGTGGGGAAAATTGCATTCTTCATATCAACACGAGTAGGGTAAATCTCTACAACCGCCCAACGTGCCAAATACAAACGTGCTAATTACAAGGGAAACAGTGAAACATAGCTACCATTTGGAGTCAACCAACAGACCACGCTCCATCTTTAAACACTTAATTTTAGGTCGTTTGTTGCTAATATCTAGGTTAATGAGCGTGTTGTTTCACGGATTTGGTTACCATTTAGATTAATCATGAGCATTTGCGATTATGTGGATAGATAGATAAACCTCCGGGCCATCGGGATATAGGTGATATCCACGGCCCAGACCTGATTGGGCCGATCTATGCGCATAGGGCGCAGCAGATAGGGATAGATCCGGTGACCGGGGTGCCTGGCCTGTTTAAGCTGCCCTGGTTGGTGAGCGCACCTTCTAAAAAATCATTCTCCAGGGTCAGCTCACCGAGCTTGGCATGCAGGGTCTTGTTATCGATCGGCTGGGCTGATACCTGCCTGTTCTGGTCAAAAGCCTGCGGGATACGCTCGAGTAACTGGGTTTTCCATTGGCTGATCTGGTTGGGGTGTAGGTCAAATCTTTGGGCCAGCCCCGCCAGGGTGTATTCCCCTGTGGCAGCCTCTAATGCCACTTTGGCCTTGAATGCCGGTAAGTGATTCTGGCGTGGTCGCTTGCTCATTTTCTCTCTCCTGATCACTGGGGTTATGATGCCAGTACCAGGCAGAGAATTCACTTAACAGGGTGTTCAGATTTGCGGGGCTACTTCTAATTTCTACCGCTTTCGACGTTACGACGCGTTAGTCCGACAGACACCAATAAATATCGCGCTTTAGTGGGGATTGCTGGGCTCTTGCAGCTTATGGCCAGCACAGCTGTTGTCGCAGCCTGCCCGTGTACCTACACCCCGGCAACTTGGGTCGAAGTACTTGACGGCAACACCAGGATCCTCAAGATAAAAGGTGAGCCAAAAACGGTACACCTCGTTGGTATCGACACACCCGAACTTTCTGATTGATCTCATAGGACAGCTGTGTGATGCCTGAAGAGATTCCAGTTCCACTTATGGTGAGAAGTTCAGATCCCGCCTTCAAGGCCAGGGCGAACTGCATCAGCGACCAGTTCCTGAAACCGCCGCACGCTCACTTCCCAGTGAGGGGAGAGTACACCGCCACCTTCGGCGACGCTGCTGTGGCGCCCTGCCTGAAGCCGTTCGCACATGTGGTGATCCTCACGGTGTACGCTGTCCCACAACTGCCGCGCATGTTCGACCGCAGCTTGACTGTGATCTGAATCACGATGCAGATAAATCACCCGACTTTGCTGAGTTGTATCCGCCGACACCGGACGGTTCAAGTGCACACCGATCTGATCCGGGTAATACAACCCCAATACAAAATTGGGGAACAGCGTTAAATAGCGCGAACTGACACCTAGCGTACCGGCTGCGGCATCGGCCTGTTGTTCGGCCGTCAGTTCAATAGCACTGCCCAGGCAGTGTTCGTCTGCCACCACGTAATGATCCTCAAGCGGCTGACTGGTTGTCGTTTTGTGCACATACTGAACGTGGTAGGGCTCGATGAAGTTTTCCATCAACAACTTCCAGTTGGCCGGCACCTCGCCAAAATCCAAAGTGGCGACAGGTTCAAACTTTTCGGGTTCAAACCCAATCAGCTGGCGTTTGAGTGGCTCGATAAAAACATCGAAATATTCGGCCTGGCCATCCAGGTTGATAAATACCCAGTCATGAAATGTATGGCACCGAATCTCATAAAGTCCGTGATCTGCAAGGTCAAATCCATCGGGCAGACCTGTTTTTTCACCACCAAAGTATGGGGCGAGGCGGAGCTTCCCGCTGAAATCATAGGACCAGCGGTGATAAGGACAGGTAATCAGGACATCGCAATGCCCAGCCCGATCAATCAACTTAAGGTTTCGATGCCGGCAAACGTTATGGAATGCACGAATTTTGTCTGATTCACTTCGCACCAGGAATACCGGCTTACCCGCCACAGTTAGTGGTTGCACATCACCCACCTTAGCCAACTGATGCGCAAACCCGACAAATGACCACGAAGCAGTAAATAACAGGTTGGATTCCAATTCAAAAAACTCACTACGTGTATAAGCCGCGGCCGGTAGTCCATGGTGTACCGGACCCACTTGATCGAAGGCGTTAAAGAATGCTGTGTCTATCAGCACGGTCATAGTAATCACTCAGTGGGCTAATAGCGATGCAAGAGCCTACTTGTCATCATGATGCTCCGACTAATGCGCGGTTACCATAACAGAGAATTTACTTTTTACGTAGACGTACCTAGACTGACTGTACATCACCTGCCGGACCTTGAGGTCGCTTCTGTAACCGACACAAGCCGGCAGCACCCTATCTTGTCTATTTACAGGAATTCTGTCCATGCCCTACATCGAAAACTTTGCCGATGCACTGCCTGATTCAGCGCGTGTAGCCGAAGAAAAAAGCCGACTCGAAGCCGCGGGGGTTAAATACATCCTATCCTGCTGGATCGACCTGCTGGGTGTGCCCAAAACCAAGCCAGTGCCAATTAGCGATTTCGAGTTGTTATGCATGGGAAAAGGGCCTCAGTTCGCAGTCCATTCAATTTCATTCGTGCCAGAACTTGGTCCCGCTGATTCCGACCAAATTCCCCTGCCCGACCTCGACAGTCTCGTGATCTGTCCGTGGGATAAAACTTGTGCCTGGGTGTTCGCAGACCTGTGGTGGGAGGGACAACCTTACAAGCTGTGTCCACGCAGTGCGCTGAAACGAACCATTCAGAACGTTGCAGATCAAGGCTATGCAGTGTACGCCGGTGTAGAGCCTGAATTCATCGTCATGAAATGGCAGGACGGACAACCAGTCAAGGCGTTCGACAATGACCCGGCACCCGGGCAGGGTGTACGGCCCCGCCGACAGGCGTTCGGCTACGATATTGAGTTCTCGATAGACTCGATGGGTTTTCTCGGCGAGATGATCGACATCATCGAGGGACTCGGCTGGAACCTGCACGATGTGGTCTGTGAAGGGGGTTATTCTCAGTTTGAACTGGACTTTCACTACACTGACTTGCTGGCGATGGCCGACCGTCTGGTCTTTCTGCGAGTACTTCTAAAAGAAGTCGCCAAGCGCCACGGGCTGTTCGTCACCTTTATGCCGAAACCGACTATCGGTGACTGGCGATCGGGTGCACACATGAATACGTCGATGCAACTGGTCGATAAACCCGGCGAGAATATTTTCGAAGGCCCAAACGGTAGCTGGGGTGACGCTGTCTTTGGTGCGGTGGGCGGTTTGCTGCGACATGGCGGCGCCCTGACGGCCATTGCCTGCTCAACGGTAAATTCCTATAACGGTCTGGTTCCCCGGGTAGGCGGTTTTGAAGGCGGCACGGTCACGTGGGCACCGACTCACATGACCTATGGCTACAACAACCGGTCGGCCATGCTACGCCTGCCACAGAGCCGGTTCGCTATCGAGAACCGGGCCGCGGATATGTGCATGAACCCCTACCTTGCCCTGGGCATGTCTGCCGCTGCGATGACTGAAGGCATCGTGAATAACTATGACGCCGGTACGCCGCTCAATCAGGATCTTTACAGCATGAGCGAGGATGAAATCGAACGTTCCGGCGCCCAGCGGCTGCCGCGAAACCTGCTGGAAGCCATAGAGATTCTGCGTACTGACAACCTGGCACGCACAGTACTGGGCGATGCCATGATGAATTCTTACCTGGCCTACAAATCCGACGAGTGGGAACGGTACCATCAGGCCATTACCGACTGGGAAGTCGTTGAATATCTGCGCCTTTACTGAGCGCTGGCCAGATCACCAGTCGTCAAGATCAACTATCTGATGATGCCTAACTCCAATCGATATCGACTACCAAACATTGTTAGAGAATATTGAGCAGTTAATCCAACGACAATACCATCTGCAAAAACAAGTTGTTTCTCTAAGTGTGTAAAAGCTGGTGGTAATTAGCTCAGAGAATATTTTTACTTACGGTGGTTGTTCTTGTAAATCCTCCTGACCATCAACATAACCGCGATCACGTTGGCTTGGGCATATCCTCCGGATCGATCCCTGGAACAAAGGTGATGCCTGCCTGCTGCTTCCAGTCGTGTGGATAAGCCGCATAGAAAATCACACATTTTTCATCGCACTCATAGGCAATATGATTGTCCTTCGGAACATAAAGGACATCACCTGGACTGCAGCTGTACGACTCACCATCGCAAGTCAAACGAAATGTCCCTTCCATGCAGTAAATTATCTCATCGCACGTCAGGTCCCAGGGCACCGAGACCTGATTAAGGAAGTTAAGACCACCACACATAGTGTCACTGACCGCGCTGGTTACGAACGGCTTGATGTAGCTTTTGCCAGGTTCCAGCGTGTGCAGTCGATGTTCGATGTCAGAGAATTTGTAGAGTTGTGGTTTGTTGGCCATATTCTTATCCTTTGCTTATCGGAAGTATTATTGCCGCGCTGAACCTGTTGTAACTTTACAGTCACTGAGATCGTTGCGGATATTATCTACCTAGTATCGTTGAAAGTTGGGTTGTTCGCGAACCACACTTTGCTGGTTCGTCTGGCAATCAATCAATTCCAAACGACAAACAGAACATCTGCATCTAATCAACATGGCGCGGTACGATTACCACATGAGTGCCACCAAGTGAACCCGAATCACCCCCCGTCTCTGTTCCAGGGGCAACATCTACATGTGGCGTTTCTGCTTGTCGCACTGCCGCTGATTTATATCACCCAACCGACAGAAGGTGTCTGGCTCGGCATCTCTGTTGCTCTCTGGTATTGGATCGCGATCACCACACCCGTCCTGCACCAGGCATTTGTATGGATCTCCTGGCGACTTCAACTCCAGCATCGGGTGTTCACCCGACACGGATCCTCTGAAGCGGGTCTTCGAATTTATCTGATCTTGTTCTTTACGCTGTTTGTTGGCCGGTTCGTTACCCTGTTCGCCCTTTGCCTGGCCAATCAAAACACTGTTTCCCTACCAATGGAGTTGAGATTGCTGCTGGCGTTGCCGATCCTGTGCCTTGCTGGCTACACAATGTATTCCGTTAAGAAATTCTTTGGCTTTGCGCGTGCAGCCGGACTCGATCACTTCGATCCCGATTATCGCAACCGACCCTTGATCCAGGAGGGCGCATTCAGATGGACAGCCAATGCGATGTACGTGTTCGCCATTCAATCACTGTGGCTGTTCGGAATTCTGGCTGCGTCCAAACTGGCGCTCGTTGCGGCGGCGTTTCAGGCTTTATACATCTGGGTACACTACTACGCGACCGAAAAACCCGACATGGCATTCATCTACCGCAAACAGCAATAACCCCAGACTGACGACGAAAATACCGGAGACACCCATGGCCTCGTTACCCGACGACAGCTCTCAAGAGCAACTCAAACCTTTCGATGGTATCCGGGTGGTGGATTTCACCCATGTGCTGGCTGGCCCTTCCGCGACCTATCAACTGGCCGTCATGGGGGCCGATGTCATCAAGATCGAGCCCCGCCATGAGCCGGACATGTACCGCGAAATCGGCGATAGTGCCGCGCTGGCAAACGAAGGCCGTGGCACCGAGTTCCTGTCCCAGAACGGCAACAAACGCTCACTGTCTCTGGACCTTTCAGCACCAGACGGTGTGGCGGTCGCCCGCAGACTGATCGAAACTGCGGATGTGATGGTTGAGAACTATCGCTTCGGGGTGATGGAACGCCATGGGCTGGGCTATGACGTGGTCAGCGCATTGAACCCACGCATCATCTACTGCTCACTGACCGGGTTTGGGCATACCGGACCTAAAGCCAGGCACCCGGCATACGATGTAGTCATCCAGGCCTACTCCGGACTCATGGCCGCAAATGGTACGCCCGACAGTTCGCCCGTCAGGGTCGGCCCCGCTGTGCTTGATTACGGCACCGGTGCCCACGCGGCGCTGGCGATCTCGTCAGCACTCTTTCAAAGGTCACGAACAGGATTGGGTCAATGTATTGATGTGGCCATGGCCGATGCAGCAATGATGCTGATGTCAAATCTCGTCATGACGACTCAATCCATTGGCCAGACGCCTCCGCCGCCCGGCAATCAACATCCCTCCCGTGCCGCCTATTCAGCCTATCCAACAGCTGACGGCCTACTGATGGTCGGTGCCTACACACTGAAACAACTGCAGCGGCTGTTGAGAGCGATTGACCGTAACGATCTTGCAGAAGAAGTCACCCACGCCACTGCTAAAGAGATCGGCGAGCGCCGGGATGAGTTTGCCGAACTACTGACCAATATTCTGGCGACAAAAACAGCCGACGAGTGGGAGGCACATTTCAATGACGCCGGTGTGCCTGCAGCGCGCGTACGCCGAATTGACGAAGCGCTTCAACATCCTCAAACACAATCGCGCCAGGTGCTGCAACAATCCGATACCATTCCTGAAACGGGCCTGCAACTAAAGGCACCGGTCGCTGCCTTCAATTTCGCGCATGGTGGGCCTACCCTGACGCGGCCAGCGCCCCGACTGGGTGAGCACAGCCATCAAGTTCTCAGCGAACTCGGCTATAGCGACGATGACATCAGTCAGTTGGCTGCCCGTGGCACCGTGTATCTTGAGGAATACTCCTCCACGCCCAAATAATGTACCTATGGGTCAGGTCCTGGACGCGGGCGGCCGCAAAAAGCGGAGTAAGCACAGCGCACTAACAGCACCCAGGAGCAGCCAGAATATCGCGTTGACGATTGCAGTGTGTACCAAGAAAACACTCGTCAGCGCTTCGGGCGCGGCACCGCTGTAGCTCTCCGGGCGGGGTTCACCGACCAGGTGAGGTATTGGTAACAATGCCGCACCGATAACCTTCACCCATCCTGGCGAACCTAAAATGAGCAGCAGCAACCCGATCCCGGTGAACGTCACCGCCAACAACCACCAGAGCTGACGCGGCGCCAATGTCGTCACCGTAGTGCCCGGCAACTCAGGCGGTAAACCCAAGGCAGGTGCAAAAAAGAACGTGGCGTAGCCCCCTATCCCCCAGAGTAGACCTTCGCGCCAACTAACCCGGCCACGAAGCGAAAGTACTGCAGTCATCAACAGTCCAAAACCGATACCCAGACCAATATTGCTGATGGCTGTCCACAGTAAGCGTGTGTGACTGTGCGCTGCATCACCGTGTGCTGACACCGCGTTCTCCGCACTGGAAACGCCACTGTCGATTGCCTGTTCATAGGACTCGGCTTCAGCAATAATCGGCAGCACAAATAATGATTGTGCCCCAGTCAGAACCAACCCGGACACCAGCCCAGCCAGACAGGCTGAGAAGACAATCCGTCTGAATACGTCCAAGTACGAGGTTCAGTGGCAGGGGAAAGCCGCCGAGTGGCGGGTGTCATGGGCCGAGTGATGCAGCGAGTCGTTATGCGCAAAACCGACACCATACAGAATGATCACTGCCAGGATGATGCCGACGAGTGATGGCCACCCGAGACGCCCAACAGCGGGTACCGAAGCTTCAACAACTGGATTAATGCTGTTCATGGCATGTCATCTGATTGACTGTAAACCTGAATTATCGCGAGCCGTGTAAGCATAACAGACCTGATACGGATCACTCCAGCGACCGGCTTTCGTGATCCCCGAACCGGCGCACTATATAAAAGTCGGGACAGAGTCTGGGATTCTGGTGTGCGACCAGTAGTCTCCTCAGTCATACGGTTTTGACACCTGCGGCGGTGCTTGCAGTTCTGGTCGCCGCGGGGAAAACAGCACCCGACATCCAATCCGTCATAGACTTCGCACGTCAGCAGATCGGCGGCTACAAAATACCCCGTCAGATGGTGTTCGTCGATGAACTGCCCAAGAGCGCTCTCGGAAAAGTCCTGAAATCTGAACTGAGATCTTTTTACGGAATCAGCCAAACGACTCAAGAACATTAGAGTTCTATTGCCGCCTGTCAAACCGATAGAAATCGATCTATTCAGGAGGATCTAGAAGCGACAAGGCCTAATTTCCTGACAGTCCCTAGCCTTCCAATCGGGTAGACTTTTCATCAAAGAGAACTACGAACAAACAGATCATATCTAAAGCAGATGATCGACTTGACCAGCAAGACCATACTCGTGACAGGGGGATCACGTGGTATTGGCGCAGCCACCGTGCGCCAACTCGTCGCCCATGGTGGCAGCGTGGTCGTTCACTTCGGTTCCAACCTTACCGCTGCACAGGCGCTCGCTGATGAATTCGGTGGCTCCTCGATTCATCTGTGCCAGGCAGACCTCACTTCTGAAAGCGAAACCGAACACCTCTGGGATAATGCCCTAGCCTGGCGCGGTCATATCGATATCCTGATCAATAATGCCGGCATCTACGAAAAATCACCCCTGAACCTTGATCTTGGCCAATGGCTTGACGACTGGCAACGGACGTTGCGTATCAACCTGCTGGCCGCCGCCCAACTGTGCCGCCGGGCCGTCACCCATTTTCGTGAAACCGGTGGCGGTGTACTGATCAATGTTTCGAGTCGCTCCGGAAAACGAGGCGACAATATCGACCACCTGCACTATGGTGCCTCCAAGGCCGGTATGTTGGCTCTCAATCGAACCATCGCCCGCGATTGTGCAAAAGACAATATTCTCGCCTACGGCATCGCACCGGGTTTTGTACTGACCGACATGGTTCGCCCGGTGATTGAGGAGAAAGGACTCGAAGCCATGGCAGCGATGTATCCCACCGGACGTGTGGCAACGCCGGAAGAGGTGGCCAGCTTGATTACTTTTTTTGCCAGCGGAGTGGCGCCGCAGGCAACAGGGAATACGATTGACTTAAGTGGCGCGGCAGAGGTCACCTGAACCGGGTTTAGTTTTCACTCAGAAATCGACCAACTGCTGGCCCGATGCATGAATTAGGCCGACATATGATTAAAGGAATTATCACACCATGAACCAGTTTTCTCCCGATAGCCTGGTTGCCCAGGATGACTGGAGTGACCTCAGCCAATTCAAGTCACCCCCCGCGATTGATATCGCACGCCTCCATACCCATCGTCTGGCGCGGCTGCGCTCATGTCTTCGGGATACTGGGGCCGCGATGTGCCTGCTCGTCAGTCCGATCAGCCTCCGATATGCGGTCGACTACCGGGCTTATGCACTGTTTCAGTCGCACATCCCGACAGCCTACTTGTTTCTGCCAGTTGACGGCCCGGTGGTTATCCACGGGGCCTTGGATTCCGCCCCGATGGCGGATGAATTTCGTGAGGCCCGGCCGATTTCCTACTTCGATGGCGCGACAGAACTTGAGAACAATGCAAAGCAACTGGCGCGGGATGTGGTCAATTACCTTAAAGAGATCGGTACCGACAATCGGCGGGTGGCTGTTGAATACGTCAACCCCAGTATCACTCAGGCACTGGAGGCGACAGGACTTGAAGTGATCGACGGTGTGCTGGTCTCTGAAAACGCCCGAGTCATCAAATCGGAAGATGAAATCAACTGTATCCGCTGGGCGGTCGCCGTCGCCGAGCACGGCATCGCCAAACTCAAAACCGCTCTGCGCGCGGGCGTGACCGAAGCCCAACTGTGGGGCTTACTCAACTACACCAACCTTGCCAACAACGGAGACTGGCACGACGGCCGCATGCTCGCTTCCGGTCCGCGAATCAATCCCTGGATGCAGGAAGCCACACTCAGGCGCGTAGAATCCGGTGACCTGGTGGGCTTTGACACCGACATGATTGGTCCTTACGGCTACTGTGCCGACATTTCCCGCACCCTGCATTGTAGACCCTCCAAACCAACCAAACGCCAAAAGGAACTCTACCGCCTTGCCCTAGAGGAGATTGAATACAATCTGAAACTGATCCGGCCGGGGATCACCCTGGAGGCCTTTCAGCAACAAGCTTTTGTGCCGCCGGAAGCCTTTCACCAGAATGCTTACACCTGTGTCATACACGGGGTGGGCATGTGTGATGAATATCCGAGAGTGAATCCGGTTTTTCGCGGGCCCAATCCCTACAACGGGACATTGGAAGCAGGGATGATCATCTGTGTTGAGAGTTATATGGGTGCTGTCGGGGAGCGCGACGGCGTTAAACTGGAACAGCAGGTGCTGGTGACAGCAGACGGCTATGAGATGCTCTCTAGCGACCCTCTGGAACCTTCATTGCTGGACTGATTGATAGACACATTAATCGGATCGTCTGCAACACTTTAATGCCTGTGTTCCCGCCGTTACTCGTGGCGCGATGACACTACCACGGCTTCGAAGACCCGTCCCAGGCATCAGCAACCTGCGGGACCTGGGCGGCTATGCGGTGCAGGGCGGATCACTGCGCTGGCACACACTGTACCGCTCTAGCGAGATCTCTGCGACGGATAACGACACCCTGCGCCAATTCCAGACGCTGGGCATCCGTACCCTGTGTGATTTCCGAGATGACAAACAGAAACAGAAGGTACCTATCGATCTTCCGTTCAGCGCGAGGGCGAATACCATCACGACCCCCATCAGCGTCAGCGTGCTGATTCGCTCAGCGCTTTCCGGTGAAAAACTCACTGGCACGAGTGCACGCAAGATTCTCGCGGATATCTACCGATCGTTGGTGTTGGACCACGCCGATGCCTATAAGCTCTTCTTCAACAGTCTTTTGGATCTCGGCAACTATCCTCTCGTCTTTTTGTGTGTGGCCGGCAAAGACCGCACAGGTCTGGCGGCGGCCTTGCTGCTGACCGCGCTCGGTGCCTCCCGCGACGCGATATTCGATGACTACCTGCTCTCGAACACCTACTGGGAAATGCCGACAGATGTGCTCACCGAAGAAGATGATGACGTCAGGAATGCTGTGTTTACAGCCGACTCACAGTACCTAGACGCCGCATTTACCGCGATATCCGAGCACTATGGCTCTACTGAGCGCCTTCTGCACGATGTTCTAGGACTGACCCCAGGACACCGAGAACAGCTACTCGCCTATCTGGTCGAATAAGGGCAGAGTGCTGCCACCCGTATCAACTGAACCTTAAAGGGTCTTTCAAACGGTACTCATAAAGATGTTCGTAATGTGGCCGCACTTTTTCGTACAGCTGTTTGGCGGGGTCCGGCACACTGGAAATGTCCGTGTAACCTGGCTTCTGCGGTTTTAGTCCCGTGGAGCCTTTCAATTTCTCGTGCCAGGACCCTCCGTCATAGAAGTCCCGCGGCGGACAGGTGAAACCGACCTGATACGGGAAAAGCTTGTTTTTCCAATCCGCCCAGTGGGCCGGTTTTTTGGTAGACGCTTACGTGTGCTCCAATGGCAGCCACTTCTTATAAATAGTTGCGCGCTTGAAGATAGGAGATGATCTGTTGTACGAGCGTATCCGGGTCTGTATCTTCGGCGTTGAGGACGATCTCAGCGTTTTGTGGCGGTTCATAGGCCGAGTCGATACCGGTGAAGTTTTTCAACTGCCCAGCTCTTGCTTTTTTGTACAGTGATTTCGGATCACGGGCTTCACAAACCGCAAGCGAAGCATCCACAAAAATCTCCACGAACTCGCCTTCACTCATGAGCGAGCGGGCCATCGCCCGTTCAGAGCGAAACGGTGAAATAAACGACGCCATAACGATCAAACCCGCATCGACCATCAGCTTGGCGACTTCCGCAACGCGCCGGATATTCTCAACGCGGTCCTGATCAGTAAATCCAAGATCACGACTGAGCCCATGCCGGACATTGTCCCCATCGAGCAGATAAGTGCGTTTACCCATCGCGTGCAGTTTCTGTTCCACCCGGTCAGCAACGGTCGACTTACCGGCGCCCGATAAACCGGTAAACCACAGTACACACGGCGTCTGCTGGCCAGCTCGTGCACGCGCTGCCTTATCGACCTCCATGTCGAACCACATCACATTGGTGGCCCGGCGTAACGCAAAGTCGATCACACCGGCACCCACCGTCATGTTCTGATCTTTATCGACCAGGGCAAACGCACCGACCCAGTCGTCACTGTCATGATCGGCGAACGGTACCGCCCGGTCCAACGCGATCTTGCAGTAGGCGATCTCTCCCTGGCCCAGTGTTTTAGCTGCGAGTTGCTCCAGCGTATCCGGCTCAACACGATACGAGAGATCTGTGATCTGGACGGTCGTTTCGATGCCCGCCAGACGGATCAGATAAAGTCGTTCGGGCAGCATGGCATCACGGCCGCTCCAGATCAGATGAACCGCAAACTGATCTGATGTGGGCATGTCATCTTCAGATGCGGCAGACCGGTCATCAGCAAGCGGATCAAACGCCCCACTCAGCAGTGCGGCCGACACATCGCGCACCTTTTGGATTTTGCTGTGCGCTAATTCCTGGCCGGCAGTTTCATTCATAGCCTGTGGATCCGCTGATTACGCATTAAGTGCCTGGGCACACCACGATGTTTCCAACGTGCTGCTTGTCGATAAACGCCTGTTGGGCGGCATGAAACTGCGACAAAGGGAATGTTGCCGCGAGCAAGGGCCTGATTTCACGCTGCTCAATATAGCGTACCAGAGTCTCGAAGACGCCGGGCGGTGCCACCGTGGCACCGGTAAAGGTGAGATCTCGTAGATAGAACGTCCGCAGGTCGAATTCTACGACCGGCCCGGCAATGGCTCCAGCACAGGTATAACGGCCACCACGTGCAATGGCATCGATCAGCTGTGGCCACAGGACACCTCCAACCACATCTGCCACCACGTCGACCGTATCGCGGCCGATGGCCGCCTTAAGTCGTGATCGGATGTCTTCCGCGTTACGCTCGAGAACCGCAGCAGGGCTAATGGCACTCACCGCCTGTGCTTTATCAGCACCACATAGCGCTACCACAACCGCATCGCGCCGGTTTGCTAGTTGGACAAGAGCAGACCCAACACCACCCGACGCACCGGTCACCAACACGGTATCGCCAGCCGCGACTTGGGCATGATTCAGCATATTTTCTGCCGTGACATAGCTACAGGCGAACGTCGCCAGCTCCGCATCAGACAATACGCAATCGATTGGATGGACCTGACGCTGACTGACCTTGGTATATTCGGCATAGCCGCCGTCACACTCACTACCGAAGTACCCGGTTTTGTCGAGATTCATAGGGTCATTCCAGTCGCGGAGCCAGCCGTCGACCAGCACGCGCTGTCCGACGAGTGCGGCATCAGCCTGCTGCCCCACCGCCACCACGATACCGGCAACATCAGCCCCTTGAATTCGTGGAAAACTGACTGAGGTACCGCCCCAGGTGCCATCCTCCCCATCGGCACCCGTCAGAGCATCTCCGGTGGTCGCTTCCGTGTTCCCTTTGGAGTACCAGGCACTGCGGGTGTTCACATCAGTGTTGTTAAGCCCGCAAGCACCCACGCGGATCATTACGTCGTCGGTTTCCGGAACCGGCGTGGGCCAATCATCATGAAACACCAGCTTATCCAGGCCACCGTGGCCTGTCAGTACAACCGCCTGCATGGTCTTTGGGATTTCAGTTGTCATCTTGCATCGCCTCGGTTAACAGCCCGAGTCCTATGCTGCATACACCGCAACTGGTTTTCCCAGCAAAGACTCGTCTGGAGAAAATCCTAAGCCTGGCAGATCTGGAATCCTAAGTTCGCCGTATTGGCTACGCGGTCCCCTGCCTGGGGCCACGTCGACCGTCAGCATGTCCTGACAAGCCCAGCAGCCCAGCCGGAACTCATCCGGAATAGTTTGTGCCAAGGATGCGGCTTCGGCATCGGCCAATACGGAGCCTCCAGTGGCCATGACATAAATCTGGATACCGTGAGCGATGGCCACATCGCGAATCCGCTTGGCCTTGGTCAGCCCACCGACCCGATTGATCTTGATTCCAGCAACATCTGCAATGCCTTCGTGGGCGATCCTAACCATATCGTTCAGACTGACCAACGATTCGTCTACCGAAATCGGAGAAGTGGTCACCGCACGCACGGCCTTGATATCGTCCGTCGTCTCGCAAGGTTGCTCAAACGTCACTCCCAGATCAGCAACTGCATTCATCACGATAGCGGCTTCCCGGCGTGTCCAAGCCCGGTTAACATCATAGAGAATGCGCTCTCCCTCAAGCCGGTTTTGTTCGATATGCCGGATCCGCCGAATATCGAGCTCGATATCGCTGCCGCCCACCTTTACCGAATGGCCACGATAGCCCATCTTCCGGTATTTCTCGATGATCTCTATCATGTATTCAGGCTGACCTGAAGACACGGATGACATGATGCGCGTACCGGTTTCATAGCGCCCACCCAGCAGGTCCGGCAACGACAGGCCAGCAGCTTGGCCAGCAATATCCAAACAGGCCATGTCGATTGGAGATTTCACATAAGGATGACCGGGGAGTTCTTTGTCCATCACATATTCAATCCGCTCATTCTGTCGTGAATCCATGCCTATCAGAACAGAAGCAATGGTTTCGATGCCAGCCCGGATGCCGGGGCCATGGGCAGGTACATAGGTATGTCCCCAAGGCGTGCCTTCACCCCAGCCGATATGGCCGCTATCGGTTTCTATTTTCACGAAGGTGGCATCCAGCACTTCGAATTTCAGCCGTCCACCGGACAACCAATAGGGCTCGGAAAGTGGCAGATCCTTTTGATAGACGGAAATCTTCTTAATCTTCATCGCTGTTTACAACTCACACCCTTCGCGCATCCACTGCTGCAGTACCTTGATCGAATGCTCTGAATTCACGCCACCTGCCGGATCGATGACCAAAGGTCCAGGCCGGTAACCGCGATTCTTGAATCCCCTCTGTTGCGACTCAACCAGGTGGATATCCTCTTCGACGGTGGTCGCGCGGTCCTGTACTGCCAGTTCACGGATGATTCTTGATTCTTCGCCACCGACCGTAAACCAGCCTCGGGTCAGCCTGACCTCTTCAACATCTGTGGGCTGCCAGTGATAGGTATTGAGCACATTACCCGGATAGACTTGAAACGAAAATGTGGGCCAGAGAAACCACGATGAATAGTCACCGGCATGCCCATTGGCATCCAGGTTTATGGGGTAACTCATCTGGTCAAGATTCTGACACTCGGTGGTATGGCGCAGGCAGTATCCCTGGGGTTGAATGTCGTAGGTTTCGGGCTTTATGACACCGGTAGCAAACGTCTTGTGATTGATCCGGCAGTGATAGCACTCTGAATAGTTTTCAACTGACACCTTCCAGTTACATTTTTCGGGTACCTGAATCCACTCCAGGGGCTTCAGCGTATCGATATCCGGCACGTATGCCCGTAACTCCTGCTCTAGGTTCGGATACCACGTTGCCATGGGTGCAGCGTTGTCATCCAGGTTAACAAAAATGAAACCGCAGAGGACTTCTGTACGAACCTTCGACAGGCAGATCTTTTCATTCGAGAACCCTGGTACGACTTCGGTGTTCGGGCCTTTGAGCAACTGACCGTCCAGCTGGTAGGTCCACCCATGGTACGGGCAGACGATTACCTTGCGACAATTGCCTGCACCGTGCACGAGTTCGTGAGCCCGGTGCTGGCAAACATTATAGAATGTACGTAGTTCGCCCTGAGCATCCTGGATACAGAACAAGCCCTGCCTGGCGATCTCATAAGTGAAGTAATCACCCGGTTTCTGTATTTGAGAAACATGACCTGCGTACTGCCAGGTCCGCATAAACAGGCCCGACCGCTCGTTTTGGAAGTGCGCTTCACTGGTGTAGTAGTTTGGCTCCAAAGTGCGTATCACTTCGGAACTAGACGCCTTGTCGTCTGATGTCATGACAAACTGGTTTCGCTGTTCAAGAAAATACCCTGCTCATGGATACATTTGAATTTGGCAGCCAGTCATTCATGGGCATCAGCGATAACAGAAGCCATTAAAGTCTCCAATAACGCATGCAACACCGCTTTCAACATAACAAACAGTGGCCTAGCGACTGGCACCACAAAACGAGGGCGGTCTTGTACAAACAGCGGCGACGCGGGACGGTCTGAACTCCCGATAACGGTGATCCCCTGATCAATCTCGAGCTGCACAGCCTCGACTACGTCAACTCATCGCGCCGTCCGGTAGTATTGTAATTATACTATCCTGCTGCCTATCTTCAGACCTGCTTTTGGGAAGTAAACTCACAGAAATGAATCAACCTGATAGCAACAGTACTAAACCAACGGAGACGGTGTACGGAAACCTGCTCCAACCCATTGCGTTGGGACCAACACGAGTTGCCAATAGGATTTTCAATCCTCCACACGGCACGACGTTGGGTTCCGAAGGGGTCGTTACGAATAACCTGATCGCATATCACGAGGCCCGCGCAAAAGGCGGCGTGGGCCTGATCATTCTCGAGGGCATGGCTTTTCACCCAAGCTTCGAGTTCGAGTCGGCTTACTTGAATGCGGGTCGTGACAGCATAATTCCTGGACTCAAAAAGCTATCCAGAGCTTGCAGAGAGCATGGCACAGCGGTATTCGGGCAGCTGTACCATGCGGGGCGTGCCGTCCGATCCAGTCATGACGGATCAAAACCATTAATCTACTCACCGTCCGATATTCCCGATGAACGTTATCGCGTGGTGCCCAGGCCTATGCCCAATGAAATGGTCTGGGAGGTCATTGACAGCTACGCCAAGGCAGCTGTGCGTTTGGTGGAAGCAGATTTAGATGGCGTCGAAATTCTAGCGAGTATGGGTTATCTGATTGCTCAGTTTCTAAACCCGGCAACGAACCGACGCGAAGATGAGTTTGGCGGCAGCTTCGAAAACCGACTGAGATTCTTGCGCGAAACGGTTACACAGACAAGAAAGGCAATTGGTCAGGGGAAAACTTTGGGAATTCGCATCACCCTGGACGAGAAGACTGATACCGGCCTGGATGCCGATGAGGTCATCAAAATCTGCAGCGCCCTGGAAGAGGACGATGTCCTCGATTACTTCAGTGTGATCTCTGGTTCGTCGTCTTCTCCCGCCGGCTGGATTCATGTCTTTCCACCCATGGCTATCCCCCATGCTTATGTTGCAGACGATGCTGCACGACTGAAAAATGCAATCTCGAAACCAGTCCTGGTTGCAGGAAGAATCAACCAACCTCAGACGGCTTCAGAGATCTTGTCTGAGCGTAAGGCCGACATGATTGGCATGGCGCGGGCACTGATTGCCGATCCCGAGTTTGTAAATAAGGTTGCCCAGAACAAAAGCGATCATATTCGCGCCTGCATCGGATGCAATCAAGCCTGTGTGGGGCATCGTCTAACACACCACGCGATTTCCTGCATCCAGAATCCGCGAACCGGTAGAGAGCAACTCTTCCAGAATACTCAAGAATCGCAATCAACGAAGACGGTTATGGTTATCGGTGGCGGACCAGGAGGGATGAAAGCCGCCGTGACTGCAGCAGAACACGGGCACCGGGTTTTACTTTTTGAGCAGCAGGCAAGGCTCGGCGGCCAGGTAAATCTTGCAGAATTACTGCCCGGTCGGGCCGAATTTGGCGGTGTCACTACTAACCTTGTACATGAGTTGGAGCGGAACAGCGTTGATGTCTGCTTAAATTCAACCGTATCCAGTGAGACGGTCAACAAATTCGAGCCCGATGCAATAATTGTCGCAACAGGCGCAGTGACCCGGCTGCCAGAAGTTGAAGTAAACGATGTAGAACTCGTTCATGCTTGGTCTGTCATCCAGCGCCACAAGAAAATTGGACAGAACGTTGTCATTGCAGACTGGGCATGCGATTGGACCGGCCTTGGAGTTGCCCATAAACTGGCGCTGGAAGGGCATCACGTGAGGTTGCTGTCGGGTGCCAGTATTCCTGGAGAGTCGATTCCGGGTATTGTTCGAGACCAATGGATCGGCGAACTGCAGAGCCTGAATGTTGAATTAATAAACTTCGCCCGTTTTTTCGGAGCGCAGGATCGCTCTGTATTTTTCCAGCATATGATCAACGGCGAACCGATTATCTGCGAAAACGTCGACACGATCGTCAGTTGCTACGCACCCCAATCAAATAAGCAATATGACTGGTTATTTGAGCCAACCGGCACGCACAAACAACCCACACTCATAAAAGTCGGTGACGCACTCGCCCCCAGAACCGTTGAAGAGGCAGTTCTGGATGGATTTCAGGCAGCCTGGTCTTTACAGTGAAGAAACACTGGGTGGGCCCGCGAAGCATTTACAGGTAAGAGTAGCATCGTGGAGGACCCATGAATTCTCTCGATACAACAGGAGTGTCAGGTGGGTAACGATCATTGGTTTGATCCAGATCTATGGACACGCATCACTGAACCCACGGCTGAGGGGTCTGGCCTGCCTAATGCTGCCTACACTGATTCGGCGTTTTTCAAGCTGGAGCAGAACTCACTGTTTAAAAAGACCTGGGTGTTCGCTGCCTTTGCTCACAAACTCCAGGATGTTGGAGACCTGTTACCCGTGGAGGTGGCCGGGCAACCCATCCTGCTGACTAAAAGCGATGAAACCGCTATCAGAGCCTTTCACAACGTCTGCCGGCATCGGGGTGCGATACTTGTCGACGAATGGAAATCCAAATGCCGCACGATCGTCTGTCCCAACCATTCATGGAGCTACAGCCTCAGCGGAAAATTGTTGTCACGGCCTCATTTTTTCGGTGGTGGCAAACACGACGTTAATCCTGCGCAATGCCAGCAGTCAAACTTGATCGAGATTCGATGTGAAACCTGGAACGACTGGGTGTTTGTTAACTTAGATGGGAATGCCGGCAATTTTTCCGCTCATATTGAGCCCATAGTCAATAAACTTGATGGATACGATCTTAGCGCCTTGCATTTTGCTACCGAACTGGAATTCGATATTCGCGCAAACTGGAAACTGGCAATCGAAAATTTCATCGAGCCTTATCACGTCTTCTCCTGCCATCCCTGGCTTAATTCATTTGTCGCTATGGCGGAACGAAGTCCGCCGACATTCGAAAATCACATCCTTTCATGCGGCTACGAATTCAAGAAAACGGATCCTGCCCGCGGGGAGGGATTGCCATACTTTCCGAACCTTCCGAGTGACAAGAAAAGGCGCGGGGACTGGTATGTATTGTTCCCTAATTTTGCATTTGAGATCTTTCCGGACCAGCTCGCCGTCTTTGTTGCGGCACCATCAGGACCTGATCGATGCAAAGAAACGATCGGACTTTATTTTGTCGGCGACGGCGCGAATAGTGATCAATACACGAACGCGCGCAACGTGGTCATCAAAAATTGGCATGATCTCAACAATGAAGACATTAGCATCCTGGAGCGCATGCAGGCTGGGCGCTTATCCGACGGGTTTGATGGTGGCGTGCTATCGCCCTACTGGGACCCGGTTCAACAGCATTTTGCTCGTTTGATCTTTGAATCAGTCGTATCGGTACCAGAGTCGTGAAGCGGGCATTAATTCATCTGAGCCGGCAATTTCGCACGACGAAAACAATCTGAAGCGATGACCATTCAACCAATTGGTTTTGCCGTAGACGACTGGACCCCACCGGTCAGGCCGCCTGCAGAACCGATGATCGGACGGTACTGCCAGCTCGAACGTCTTGACGCGGACCACGATGGACAATCGCTGTTCGATTCGCATGCGCTCGATACCGAAGGTCACAACTGGACCTACCTGCCGCAGGGCCCATTCGAGAACTATGTCGAGTTCCACACCTGGCTGAGTGGTATGGCCAAGCTGGATGATCCATTTTTCTTTACCATCATCGATAGTGAAAGCCAGACCGCCGTCGGGATTGCCAGTTACCTCAGAATCACGCCACCAGCGGGGACGATCGAAGTCGGCCATATCCACTACTCCCCGCTACTGCAAAGAAAGCCGGCCGCGACTGAAGCGATGTACCTGATGATGAAACAGGCATTTGAGCTGGGCTACCGGCGTTATGAGTGGAAATGCGATACGCTCAATGCGCCATCCCGCACGGCGGCCCAGAGACTGGGCCTGTCTTATGAAGGCATCTTCCGTCAGGCCACCGTGTATAAACAACGCAACCGTGACACGGCCTGGTATGCCACCATCGATCGGGAATGGCCTGATCTCAAGCTAGCTTTTGAACAGTGGCTTGATCCAGACAATTTTGATCATGACGGCAATCAAAAAACCCGGCTGTCAACACTGACCGCCCCGCTGCTCAAGGCCAGAGGATGACCGCAACCCCACTGACGTGCGCTGATATCGATCATATAGGACGGGGCTATGATCCGGTCGCCGCGCGCTCGAGTTCGATCCACAGTGACTGCTACCGCGATGACCGTTTTCTGACTGCTGAACGCGAGCAAATATTCCACCGGACCTGGCAGTTCGTGTGTCACGAAGAAAAGCTGCGCCAACCCGGTAACTATGTCACCGCATCCCTACAGGGCCAGAGCATCTTTGTGGCCCGCGATACCGGCGGTGTCCTCCAGGCTTTTTACAACGTCTGTCAGCACCGGGGACATGAACTGCTGCAGGGTGAAGGCATCACCAGCACCATCACGTGCCCGTACCACGGCTGGGTTTACGATCTCAATGGATCGCTGCGGCGCGCGCGGCGCAGTGAACTGATCGAAAACTTCCGGGACAGTGACATTCGCCTGCAACCCATCCAGGTCGAGCTCTTCTGTCACCTGATTTTTGTCAATCTCAGCCCTGACGCTTCAGCACTGGCTGAGCAAAGCGGTGACCTCGCCCAGGAAATAATGACCTATGCACCGGATCTCGCAGAGCTGACCTTTGCACACCGTTTGACCTATCACCTGAAAGCCAACTGGAAAGCCATCGTCGACAATTTTCTGGAGTGCTATCACTGCCCCGTGGCTCACAAAGATTTTGTGACACTAGTAGAGATGGATACCTACAAAGTCAAAACCCACGGCATCTATTCCAGCCACATGGCCAAAGCCGGCCGCACCGAAAACCAGGCCTATGGCGTCGACGATGTGAGTGTGACCGACCACGCGGTCTGGTATCTTTGGCCCAACATGGCCCTGATGCGTTACCCAGGCAGAGGTAACTTCATGGTATGGCGCTTTATTCCGGTCAATGCGGGAGAGACCTATGAGGAATTTGATTTCTTTTTTGAAACCGACACACCCACCGATGCTGAAATGCAAGCGATCCAATTCATTGATGACGTACTGCAGCCTGAAGACATCGGGCTGGTCGAAAGCGTACAGCGCGGCATGCAGACTCCAGCCTTCAATCAGGGTCGTTATGTGGTGGATCCCACGGGGTCCGGTTTGAGTGAACATGGGGTCCATCATTTTCACGGCCTTGTACTCGATGCCTATCGCAGGGCATGCAGCCCATGAATTACCCGACTGGTACCGGACAACTGCAGAACAAGACCGCCGTGGTCACCGGCGGCAGTCGTGGGATCGGCCGCGCCATCGTGGACAAATTTGTCGCCGAAGGCGCACAGGTGGTGACCAGCAGCCGACACGCAGCCGATAGCGATCTGCCGGACGCGGTTCACTGGCTGCAGGCTGATGTCAGTGAGCGAGATGAGGTCGACACACTGGCTGAATTTGCGGTCGATCAACTCGGCGACATCGACATCCTCGTCAACAACGCCGGAGTTCAGCTCGAAAAAACCGTGGTCGACAGCACCGATGCGGACTGGGACCAGCTGATGGGCACCAACGCGCGGGGGGTGTTTCTGGTTTGCCGGCGCTTCATACCGATCATGACGGCTTCAGGCGGTGGTTCGATTATCAACATTGGCTCGATCAGTGGCGAGCATGCGGACCCGACCATGGCGCTATACAACGCATCCAAAGCGTTTGTCGCAGGTCTGAGTCGATCGATTGCGGTAGACCACGGTGCCGAAGGTATCCGCTGCAACACCATCTGCCCGGGCTGGATTACAACCGGCATGATTGATGCCGCCTTCGATCTCGCCAGAAATCCAGCCGCATCCAAAGCGGACGCACTGGCCCGGCATGCGGTAGGCCGGCTGGGTCAGCCGGAAGACATTGCCGCCGCTGCCGTGTGGCTGGCCTCAGACCAGAGTGCGTTCATGACCGGCCAGTCGATGACCGTGGATGGCGGGCTCGTGGCTGCCTCACCGCTGCAACCGGGACTATTTTAGGCTGGTGTCCTCCCAAAATGTCCTGATAGGTGTGAGCACGCCCAAAATACATCGATGACATTATCTGGAAAAAAAGCACTGGTCACCGGCGCGGCCGGGGGTATTGGCCAGGCCATCGTCAGGGCGCTGACCGACGCGGGTGCGGCTATTGCGGCCACAGATATTCAGCTCGAAGGTATCCCGTGTGATGTCGCTATCCTTGGGGACCTTACCGATTCCGCGCACTGCGATGCACTGCCCGCAAAAACTCGCGAAGCCCTGGGCGGTCTTGATATTGTGATCAACAACGCCGGGATCATCCGCCGCGGTGTTATTACTGACTCAACGGACGATGACTACGTTCAGTCTATGGCTGTCAACGTCGAAGCACCTTTCCGTATCTGCCGGGCGGCCATACCGATCCTGGCTGCCAATGGCGGTGGTGCCATTGTCAATGTCTCATCCTGCTGGGGTGTACGGCCTGGCCCGAATCATCCGCTCTACTGCATGTCTAAAGCAGCACTCGCATCGATGACGCAGTGCCTGGGCCATGACCACGCCCACCAGGGCATCCGTGTGAACGCCGTCTGCCCCAACGAAGTGAACACGCCCATGCTGCGCTCGGGATTCAGTGCCCGCGGCATCGATCCTGAAAAAGCCATTGATGATCTCAATCGGTCCGTACCGCTGGGGCATATCGCCCAACCGGAAGAGATCGCCGATGTGGTGCTGTTTCTCGTCTCTGATCAGTCGCGCTACATGTGCGGCGCGCTGGTTGAAGTCAATGGCGGAAAGCCAGTGACATGACGACAGACCGTAAACAGGTTGCGTTGGTTACGGGCGGGCGCAGCGGCATCGGACAGGCCTGTGCCCGGAATCTGGCTAGCCAGGGAATTCAGGTGTTTACCGCACAACGGCAGGACGACCCTGAATTTGACAGCATCTGCGCCGATCTCGCCGACACCGACGCCCCCCGCCAGATTATTGAGCACGTCACTGAACACGCTGGACAGCTCGATATTCTGATTAACAACGCGGGCATAATGCTGGAGGCGACTGTCGAAAAAATGTCGGTTGAGGACTGGGACCGAACGCTGGCCGTTAATCTTCGGGCACCTTTTCTTCTGATCAAACAGGCACTGCCCTATCTTCGAGACGGCGGCCGTATTGTGAACATCGGCTCCATCGAAGGCCTGGGCTCGAATGCACGCCACCCAGCCTACTGTGCGTCCAAAGCGGGCCTGCATGCGCTAACACGCGCTGTTGCAGTCGATCACGGGCCGGACGGCATCCGCTGTAACGCCGTCGCACCGGGCTGGATTGATACCGAACTCAATACCGACTTCATCGAGTCGATGCCGGACCCGGCGCGCTTCCGCGAGGAGCTCGGCCGTATCCACCCGGTGGGCCGTACCGGCACACCCGAAGAAGTCGCATCACTGGTCGCCTGGCTGGTCTCAGATGACGCCTCGTTTGTCACAGGTCAGATCTACACGGTCGATGGCGGACGACTGGCACGACTGCCCCTGCCCTGAACCCCTGTCTCGGTGATGACCGAACGCACGTTGGGCATTGCCACGATCGGGCAGGCACCGCGCGATGATATTGCCGCACTGTTTTCCGAGCAGACACCTTCGTCCACCCGTATCCTGTTGCGGGGCTGTCTGGATAACCTGACCGATGACCAGATCGCCCAGCGCCCACCGATGGATGGTGCCGATACGCTGTACACCCGGCTACGCGGCGGGGTTGACGTCAAAATCTCAAAAACCCACGCGATTGAACGGGCGTCCAACACACTGCAACAACTTCGTGGCGATGGCGCCGATACGCTGGTCTTTGCCTGCACTGGCGAGTTTCCTCCGATGGACGGTGATACCGGTGTGATCTTTCCCTCGCGAATTCTCAATGCGCTTGCCGAGAGTTTGCTCCCGCGCGGGCGGCTGGGACTGCTCATCCCGCTGCCCGAACAATCAAACAAGCTGGCGGCGAAGTGGCAGCGCACTGGTGTGGAGGTGGTCGCCGAAGCTTTGCGCCCCAGTGCGGATGATACCCACACACGAGCGGCCGCCGAACGCCTGGCACACCTAAAACCGGACCTCGTCGCGATGGACTGTATGAGTTATACCCCCGAGAGCAAAGCCATCGCCTCGGCCATTGTGGGTGTGCCCACGCTGCTGGCCATCACGGTCACCGGCCGCGCCATCCGGGGACTGCTGGAATGACCGAAACACGAGAACTCAGTCTGGACGATATTGAGTCGTTGGCGGTGGGTGCGTGGATCCTCGGTACGGGCGGCGGCGGCAGCCCTTACCTGGGTCTGTTGAACATGCGCCAGCTGTATGCCGCAGGCCATCGCGTCCGTCTAATCTCTCCGGACTCCCTGGGCGATACCGACACGATCGCGGTCGTCTCCAACCAGGGGGCGCCGCTGGTTGGTCAGGAACGGCTGACGGACAGCCGCAATATGGCCCGTGCCGTCGCGCTCATGGAAGAGATCACCGGCGTCGACTTTCAGGCCATCATGTCCCTGGAGATCGGCGGTGGCAATGCCATCCAGCCGCTCATGGCTGCCGCGCACCTGGACCGGCCCGTCGTCGATGCCGACTGTATGGGCCGTGCTTACCCAGAAGCACAAATGACCAGTTTCGCGGTCGGCGACTTAAGACCCTACCCGCTGACCAGTATCGATCCGCGGGGAGTGGAATCAGTCGTCTACAAAGTACCCTCCTGGAAATGGATGGAGCGCGTCAGCCGCAAGATCTGTACTGAGTACGGATCGGTCGCCGCAACCTGCAAGGCACCGCGAAGCGGCGCTGAAATCAAGCGCTGGGCGATTCCGTATACCACCACCAAGGCCATTGAAATTGGCTCGGCCGTGCGTAACGCGCAACAACTGCATCACGATCCGATCGAAGCCATCCTTCGTGTCGAACCGGGAAAAAGACTCTACAGCGGGAAGGTGACTGACATTGAACGAAGAACCACGGAAGGTTTCTTGCGTGGACAGGTCACGCTGGAGGGTCTGGATGACTCCCAGGGCATACTGATGCAGATCAGCTTCCAGAATGAGTGGGTCGTTGCCTGGCAGGATGGCACACCGCGGGTCACGTCCCCGGATCTGATCTGTGTACTGAACAGCGACTCCGGGGAAGCCATCGGCACCGAAACGATCCGTTACGGACAGCGCGTCAGCGTGATTGCCCTACCCCCGCCTGAGGTGTTTCTCTCAGCGCGGGGACTCGAACTGGTTGGCCCCAGCGCGTTCGGCTACGACATCCCCTATACCTCTGTCTTTGTGTCATGAGACGCATCGGCATCGACGTTGGCGGCACCAACACCGATGCAGTCCTGATCAAGAACGGTGAAGTCCTGCGCGCGGTGAAAGCGCCCACCAGCGAAGACGTGACCGGCGGCATCATCGCAGCTCTGTCAGCACTGCGTGCTGAACCTGCCGGTCAGGGCGATGTTGACAGCGTGATGATCGGCACCACACATTTTGTGAATGCGATCGTGCAGCGCCGTTCTCTGTCGCCAGTCGGCGCGCTGCGTATTGGTGATCCAGTCAGCAGCAGCCTGATGCCGTTCTGTGACTGGCCGGGTGACCTCGCAAACATCGCCAAGGGAGGTGTGTGGTCGGTCGAAGGTGGTCATGAATACGACGGTCGGCCCATCCTACCCCTGGATGAGGACGCCATTCGTCAGGCGGCTACTGAAATGCGTGACCAGGGTCTGACCGCGATTGCCATAGCGTCGATCTTTTCCCCCATTGATGCCGACCACGAACAACGTGCCGCCGCCATCGTTGCGGACGAAATTCCCAGCGCCGTGATCACGCTTTCGTCCGACCTGGGTCGGATCGGGTTGCTGGAGCGGGAAAATGTTGCGCTGCTGAACGCAGCATTGAGCGGTCTGGCAGTTCAGACCATCAACGCATTTGAGGCAGCACTCCATCAAGTCGGTATCAACACACCGCTGTATATCACCCAGAACGACGGTACGGTGGTCGAGGCCGCAACAGCGATCCGGTTTCCGGTTTACAGTTTTGCCTCCGGCGCCACCAACTCCATGCGCGGCGCTGCCTATCTATCCAGCATAGACGATGCCATCGTAGTCGATGTTGGCGGCACCACAACCGATGTGGGCCAACTGGTCAGTGGTTTCCCGCGGGAGTCCAACACGGTTGTCGAGATCGGTGGTGTGCGCACTCTGTTCCGGATGCCGGAATTGCTGTCATTCGGACTGGGCGGCGGCAGTCATGTCTGCCTTGATCCACTGCAGGTCGGCCCGCTGTCGGTCGGCTACCAGCTGATACATGACGGGCTTATTTTTGGCGGCAGTCAACTGACGGCAACAGACATCGCCGTCGCCCGCGGCCTGCTCGACCTCGGTAATGCAGAACTTCTGCACAGCATCGACACCGACACACAATCTGCAGTACTGACTGAATGTGAACGGCTCCTGGAAGAAGCCGTCGACCGGGTTAAAACCCGCGCCGGCGATACACCACTGATCGCGGTCGGCGGGGGTGCGTTTCTGGTACCCGACCGACTCAGGGGTGTGTCCGACCTGCATCATGTCACCCATGGCGACTGTGCCAACGCAGTGGGTGCGGCCATTGCACAGGTATCCGGCGAGGTCGACCAGATCTTTCGGGATCTCTCGCGCACGGAAGCGATCGAACAAGCCACTCAGCTGGCGACATCGCGGGCCCTCGCGGCGGGTGCGGCTGAAGCCACGCTGACAACCATCGAAACCGAAGATATACCACTGTCTTATCTGCCCGGCAACAGTCTTCGCGTTCGTGTGCGCCGGGTGGGCGATGTGGCTGGATCGTGAGGTATTGCTGAGCGTAACATCTGCGTAATCCCCAGCCTAGCTTCACGTTGCATATGCGTCCTGAATCGATTCAAACTGCTGTTGATACCCTGCTGACTGCCATCACGGCGGAATTCGACCGTGGGTCCAGTGATGCCTGTCGCCGCACCGTCGATCTGCTCCAATCGGTGGATACCACAATCAGCACCGAACCGGTCCAGCCGATAAGTAGTCTCGACACACTGTGCGACCTTCCAGGTCCGATCCTAAAACTGTTGCAAAGCGAATCGCAGATGCCATCGGTTTGCGAAATCATAGCAGTGGCCAAAGAACTTCAGTGGCATGAATCCGCCCGGTCACACACGCCCTACAGTCAGCTGATCGGCCCGACAGGTCTGGTCAAGCACCGGAGTTTCCGGGTCGGTCTATTCGCCTTGATCTCAGGTATCGACTATGCCGATCATGTTCACCCGGCGGATGAGGTGTATATCGTTCTGGCCGGCTGTGGCAGCTGGTCGCTGGATGGTGGACCCTACCAGGCAAAAGGGGCTGGCGACATTATTGATATTCCATCCATGATGACCCATGCTATGCGAACGGATAGCACACCGGCGCTGACAGTCTATTCATGGACCGGCGATGACGTATCCCTAGATCACTACCGTTTCTGCTGATTCTTAAGGACAATTAGTCATGCAATCACATGCCCGGGTTGTTGTCGTCGGCGGCGGCTGTGTTGGTGTCAATGTGCTGTACAGTCTTGCGCACCGCGGCTGGACAGACGCCTGCCTGCTCGAGCGCACCGAACTGACTGCGGGCTCTACATGGCACGCCGCCGGCCTGATCCCGATCTATTCGTTTTCCTACAAATTCGGCCGGCTCATCAAGAAGACCATCGAGATCTACGAAGACCTGGAAGCAGAGACAGGCCAGGGCATCGGCTGGCACAAGTGCGGCCAGCTGCGTATTGCCGAAACACCAGACCGTATGGACGAGTACCTGAACTACGCTGCCATTGCAGAAACCCAGGGTGTGCGGGCAGAGATTCTGACACCAGAACAAGCCATTGATCTGTGGCCGTTGATGACCCGAACCGACAAACTGCTGGGTGCGGTCTATAACCCCGATGACGGCCACATCGCACCGGCTGATGTGACCCAGGCCCTGGCCAAGGGAGCCCGGCAACTGGGGGCGAACATCTACCGGGAGACGGACGTGACGGCCATTGAACGGCTGCGCTCAGGCGAGTGGAAGGTCGTCTCAGCGCAGGGGGACATCGTCTGCGAGCACGTGGTGACCGCCACTGGCAATTACGCCCAGCACACCGCACGAATGCTGGGCCTTGAACTGCCCTGCTTTCCCTTACTGCACCAGTACTGGGTTACCCAAACCGTACCCCAGATCCGTGAACGACAAGACCAAGGACTGCCCGAGCTGCCGGTCCTGCGTAATGAAGCGATCAACGGCTATGTGCGGGAAGAACGGGACGGGCTGATGTTTGGCCCTTATGAACAACCCGACCGCCTGGAGCATTTTGCCCGGGACAGTGTGCCCGAGTGGTTCGGCGCAGACCTGCTGCCGGAAGACATGGCTGCGGTTGAAGACAATTGGGCCGCCGCACTCGAGCTGGTGCCGGCGCTTGGAGAAGCCGGTATTCAGTCCAACGTGCGCGGACCGATCTGTGGCACACCGGACAACCTGCCGCTGTGCGGACCCGCCTGGGGCAAACAAAACCTGTGGCTCGCTGAAGGTTTTACGGGTGGCATCCTGATGGGCGGTGGTCTGGGCCATGAACTCGTTAACTGGATCATCGATGGCGAACCCCATGTCGACCTGTCCGAAGTCGATCCGAGACGGTTTGGTGACTACGCCAACAAGGTCTATACCGGGGTCAAGAACAAGGAGGCCTTCGGTCACAATTTCGGCATCCATTACCCGGGCTATGAATGGCCCGCCGCCCGGCCGGCTAAAACCATGCCCTGCTACGATCGGCTGACTGAGGCCGGTGCGGCCTGGGGATCGATCTACGGCTGGGAAGTGCCGTTGTGGTTTGCCCCGGAAGGCGTAGAACCCCGCGATGAATGGAGTTACCGGGTATTCAACTCCATGCCGCACGTGGGTGCCGAATGCCGTGCGGTACGTGAAGCAGTGGGTCTGTTTGAAATGACACCGATGGGCAAGTACGAAGCCAAAGGACCCGGCGTTGAGACCTGGCTCAATCGCATTCTTGCCAATCGCATGCCGCGCAGGATCGGCGGCACAGTACTGGCACACTTTCTCACCTACAAAGGCACGGTCCGCGCAGAATTCACGGTCACCCGACTGGATGATGATTTGTTCTATCTGATTGGTACGCCACGTGGCGAACGCCATGACTTTGATGTACTGGAAAAGTCGCTTCCCGAAGATGGCAGTGTCAACCTGTACAATGTAACGCTTGAACGGGGCGGCTTTACTGTGGTGGGTCCGAACGCCCGAGCACTTTTAGAGAAACTGGTCGATGCGGACCTATCGAATACCGCTTTCCCCTGGATGACCAGCCAGACCGTCACAGCGGGACTCGCTTCAGACGTGCGACTGATGCGGGTCAACTACGAAGGCGAACTGGGATGGGAACTCTATCACCCGATCAACTACAACCTACACCTGTTTGACGAGATCACCAAAGCTGGAAGTGAGCTTGGCCTAAAACACTGCGGTTACCGCGCGATAGAGTCTCTGCGACTGGAGAAATCCTACCGCGCCATGTACCGCGACATGGACGTTGAGCACACCGCACTGGAGTCGGGTCTTGATCGCTTCATCAAGTTCGACAAGGATATCTTTGTCGGCAAGGATGCCCTGCTCGATCAGCAGAAACAGGACCTTGGCCAACGCCTGGTGACACTGCAGGTCGAGACGGTAGATGCCGACGCTTACATGAATGAAGCGGTTTACCAGGATGGTCAACTGGTCGGCCGGGTGACTTCAGGCGCGACGTCGCATCACGTGGGCAACTGCCTGTCCATGGCATTCGTTGCCATTGAACACACCCAACCGGGGACAAAGTTGGAAGTCCAGGTACTGGAACGTCGCTGTCCGGCAACAGTGATCACGGACTCACCCTACGATCCTGACAACCTGCGACCTCGGTCGTAAATCAGGCCAGTCGAGTGACGCTTCAGCCGGAAAAACACACACGAAAGGGCGGACGCTCCGCACGCCGTGCAGCGCGGGTGAACGCACCCATCATTCATCAACCGGCCCTGGTGCCGAACATTCCGGTTTACGAAGTGGTCAACGCCGAGGGCGTTGAACAGATTCATGATCTCGCCATGCGCATTGTGGAAAACATCGGCGTTGATTTTCGCGATGCAGAATCACTGGAGATCTGGAAGAAAACCGATGCTGAGATACAAGGCGAACGGGTTCGGGTCAGCCGCGACACGCTCATAGCACTGGTCGATCAGGCACCGTCGGAGTACGTGCACCACGCACGCAATCCGCAGCGCACGGTGACTGTCGGCGGCCGTTCGATGGTGGTGTCGCCTTCTTATGGCCCCCCTTATATCTATGATCTGGAGGGCAAGCGCCGGCCGGCCACGCTAGAAGACCTGCACAATCTGCAGAAACTCAATCATATGGCCTCCAGTGTCCATATCGCCGGCGGACCGGTCGTCGAGCCGATGGATATCCCCGTGCCACATCGGCACCTGCATATGGCCTACAGCGGGTTCAAGTACTCGGATAAACCGATCGTCGGCAATGTTACTACCCGCGAACGCGCGGAGGATACGATTGATCTGTGCAAAATCGTGTTTGGCGACGACTTTGCCACCAATAACTGCTGCACCACATCGCTGATCAACGCCAATTCGCCGCTGGTGTGGGATGCCACCATGCTCGACGCTCTCAAGGTCTATGCCGCCAACAACCATGCGGTCATGTGTTCACCGTTTTCCATGGCTGCAGCGTCAACACCCGCCAGCAATGTCGGAACGATGGCAGTGGTTACGGCCGAAGCCCTGATGGCGATCGCTTTTGCTCAGTTGGTGCGACCCGGCTCACCCATGCTCTTTGGTGTACCGGCAATGACCGTCGCGCTGAACACCGGTGCGCCGGTACACGGTAGCCCGGATTCGGCCATCGTCCAGTTCCTCGCCGGTCAGATGGCGCGGCGTTACGGCATACCCCACCGGGCGATCGCCAATTGTGCAACCTCCAAGTCGGCTGACATGCAGGCCGCTTACGACTCGATGTGGGGTCTATTTCCTTCTTTTCTAGCCGGCGCACAGTGGATCACCATGGCCGGCGGCATGATGGAAGGGACACTCGGGGTGGGCTATGCAAAAACAGTTATTGATTTTGAACAGCTCGATGCGTTCTACCATTTCTGCCAGGGCTGTCGATTTGATGACCTGGACGAGATTTTCGAAACCGTGAAGGACGTCGGACCCGGCGGTCATTTTCTGGGTGCGGCACACACCCGCAAGGCCAATCTATTTATTTTTCCCTCCCAGAACAACGTCACCTACGAGCAGTGGGATGATGAAGGCCGGAAAGACAGTGAACAGGTCGGGCTGGACAAGGCAAAGCAGTGGTTGGCTCGGTACGAAGAGCCAGAGTTCGATCCGACAATTGATGAAGCGCTCTCCACTTTTATCACCGAAAAAGAAGCCACTATCCCATCGGAGTTGCGCTGACAGATCCAGGCTTATTGAAGCTGAACCGAATTACTGACTGGTGCTTTACGAATCTAGCATTCAGAATGCCTGTGAATGAATGTCCCGGATACCCTTTTTTAGATTTTAATCAGAAGATAACCTGTGGATTCCAGCCTGAAAGATGATGCCAAGGATCTTTTGATCCGATATGGCGGTGATGCTTTTCCGAACCTCTTCCGGTCAGCAAAAGGGAGTATTGTCACTGACACTGATGGTCGTGAGATCCTGGATTTCACATCGGGGCAGATGTGCGCAACACTGGGCCACAACCATCCGGCGATCACTAAAGCTATTAAGGAGAGTTGTGACACTGCACTTCACATGTTCTCGGGGATGATTCCGGAGCCGGTCGTGAAACTCGCTAAAGCGCTTGCAGACTGGCTGCCATCACCACTGCGAAAATCCCTATTACTGAGTACGGGCAGCGAATCCAACGAAGCCGCTCTGCGTCTCGCAAAACTAGCCACCGGCGGATACGAGGTCATTGCTCTGGGCGGTTCCTGGCATGGGACGACCGGAGGTTCGGCTGCAGCGACGTTTGCAAGCGACCGACGGGGTTACGGTCCCAAAGTTCCTGGCAATCATGTAATTCCAGAGCCGAACGCTTACCGCTGTCCCATTGAACACTGTCGTGATACCTGCGACATGTCGTGCCTGAGAGTTGGCCTGAAGATGTTCGACATGGCAAGTGACGGCGCGCCGGCAGCGATAATCGCTGAACCCATTATTTCAGCGGGTGGTGTTATCGTGCCACCTGCTGGGTATTTTGACTGCTTGCGTGACGCCGCCCATCAACGCGGTATGCTGCTAATTTTTGACGAAGCGCAGACGGCGTTCGGTCGGGTAGGTGCGAATTGTTCGGCTACCAAGCTCAAAGTTACTCCCGACATCATGACACTATCCAAGACCCTCGGTGGCGGACTGCCTCTAGCCGCGACGGTCACCAGCCCTGAAATCGAAGACCGAGCGTATACTGCGGGATTCACCTTCTATACCAGCCACGTCTCTGACCCATTACCCGCATCGGTTGGCCTCGCTGTTCTTCAGACAATTCAACAAGAAGCCCTCGTCGCAAGAGCGATAAAAATGGGCAACTATCTGACAGAAAGACTGCGGGACCTTCAGCAGCGCCATGAATCTATCGGAGACATTCGAGGTGAAGGGCTACTGTTAGGCGTTGAACTGGTTACGGACCGGGAAACCCGACAACCGTTTCATCAGCTCGGCTCGGTAACTACGGAACGCTGCTTCGAACTTGGCCTGTCGATGAACATCCGACGCCGACCGGAACGCGGTGCCGTCTGGCGGATTGCACCACCTCTGACGGTAACGACCGATGAAATCGACCTTGCAATCACAATCCTAGACCAGGCACTTGTCGAGGGCTTAGAAACTCTTACCAGTAAGTGCATTAACCTTCAAAACCAGGACCCCAATGCAGAGTGAGAGGCCAGCAAGAGATAACCCAACACAATCTGTCTGACAGAACAATCTGGATATCAGGCCTGGCGAACACTGGAGCCCAAACTGATGAGTGTGCTATGGAAACAAAGTGCGGTCGATGTCGTCGGCCTGCTCCGATCCGGAGAGATATCCCCTGTTGAAGCCGTACAGGCAGCCATTGCGCGCATCGAAGCGGTTGACGGCAAGACCAACGCACTGCCCATCCATTGTTTCGACCGTGCAATTGAACGTGCTGAAACACTGGACCTAGCCAGTCACCGGCAAAACCCGAAAAGCCTGTGTGGTCTACCAATCGCTGTCAAGGACTACAACGATGTGGCGGGTGTACGTACGACCTACGGTTCGCCAATATTTAAGGACTATATTCCTGAACGCTCAGATGTCACCGTCGCCGTGCTGGAAAAGAATGGCGCCAACCCGGTTGCCAAGTCCAATGTGCCGGAATGGGCGGGTGGTCACACCTTTAATCCGGTAAACGGTCTAACGCGCAATCCTTGGAACCTTAGTCGAAGCGCCGGTGGCTCATCGGGAGGCTCCGCCGCGGCATTGGCGAGCGGCCAGGTCTGGCTGGCTACCGGTAACGACCTGGGCGGCAGCCTGCGCACCCCGGCAGCATTCAATGCGGTGGTTGGACTTCGTCCCAGTCCAGGCGTAGTACCTCGGGGTCACGGTAACCTGACGTTTGACACACTGTGGGTTGAAGGACCCATGGGAAGATCAGTGGGTGATGTCGCGCTGATGCTCGATGCTGGATGTGGTCTGCGCACTGAAGATCCTCTGTCTTTTAATCATCACTGCGATTCTTTTACCCAGGCAATCAAACAGCATCAGTTGCCAGAACGGGTGGCCTTCAGTACCGATCTTGGAATCGTGCCGGTTGCCCAGGATATCAGGGCCCTCACCGAAAACGCGGCTGCCAGTATTTCTCGACTGGGCGTCGATGTCTCTGATGACATCCCAGACTTTACCGGCGTGCTGGATGCATTCCATACCTTAAGAGGTGTTCTTCTAGCCACCCTGAAAGGCGAACTGGTTCAGCAGCATCGAGACGAGATTCTCAGCGATATCGTGAAGAACGTTGATGTGGGTTTTAACATGACCCCTAAGCGCCTGATAGAGGCTGAGCGGGTAAGGTGGACACTGGCCCGGCACATGGCTGAATTTTTTGAAACTCATGAGTTTCTAATCTGTCCGGCCGCATCAATTGCGCCGTTTGAATCAGAAAAGCCCTTTATTACGGAAATCGACGGCACGCCCTGTAAAACTTACATCGATTGGTTTGCAATTACCTTTGCACTGACCATGACCGGTTGCCCTGTGGTCAGCCTGCCTTGCGGCTTTACCGATGAAGGTCTACCCATGGGTCTACAGATCCTGTCAAAACCCAGACGCGAAGATGAACTACTGAGTTTTGCAGCCTTGCTCGAAGAACACTTTACGGTACGCGATCAACTGCCTATTGACCCACGCGAGGCCAGTTGAACGAAAGCTAACAGAGGACTACCGGGGAAGCCGGCGCTGTCTCAACACAATATACAAGCCGCTGGCAATAATCAGTACCGTGCCGAGTAGCGTCCACCAGTCGGGGGCTTCCTCCCACAGCAGATAGCCGAGTCCCAGGGCCCAAACAATGCCGGTGTACTTATACTGAGACAGCAGGCTTGCATCCCCAAATCGCAACCCCTCTGTCATCAGATAGATTCCAAAACTAAACACTATTCCACTGGCTGCCAGCAGTACCAGGGTATGCCAGGATAACGGCACCCAGCCGAACGGTGCTGTCGCCAGCGCGATCAATGTAACTGCTGCACTGGAATAGAACAGCAGCGACACTGACGTCTCGCGGGCCAGTGCTGTGCGGACAATGAGTTCGCGCACAGCAGACAACAGCGCCACGAGTAAAGGACCCAGCATAATCCAGACAAATGCATCACCGACAGGCTTAACGACCAGCGTCGCACCGGCAAACCCCACCAGCACCGCGCTGATGCGCCGCCAACCCACTGTTTCGTTAAGAAACCAAGGGGCCAGCAGCGTTACAAAAAGCGGATTCGTAAAGAATATGATGGTGGCTATTGAAAGCGGCAGCCTGCTCAGCGAGAAAACAAACAGAAACAACGGGCCCACCAGCAACAGCGCACACCAGAGTTGCATGCCCATGTTGTGGACAGCAAGCGAGCGTAGGCCACCTGCTCTGTAGATCAGAAATGCCATCGGTACCAGCGCAAACAGACCCCGTACGAAGATCGCTTCACCGATAGGATGTTCTTCAACCACCAGCTTCATCATCGCATCATTGAAAGTGATGAAACCGATACCCACTACACTAAGCGCGATGCCTTTAATAGGTCGCCACTCACGGGCATCTACTGTCAAGTCATTGGTGTTTTCTATTTTTCTTCTCTTGTCAGTCGGTACCGATAGGGCAGACAGAACTCACCAGGACTGAGCTGTCACCCACCGCTTCGCTGCATTGCAGTGATTGTTTTTTTCGGCCAGTTGCGCACAATAGCCCCCCGAACTGGACAATCGCACTATACAGGATCACCTGCGCATGTCACTGCCCCTCATTTCGCCTTCCATCCGGGTACGACGGACGCCTTTTACCCGCCGCGTTGAGGAAGCCGGGGTGAAAGCTTATTCCGTGTACAACCGGATGCTGATACCCGGGTATTTCCGTTCCTTGGAAGAAGACTATGCACACCTGAAGCGTGCAGTACAGGTCTGGGATGTATCCTGCGAGCGGCAGGTTGAGATCAAGGGTCCAGATGCACTGGCACTGGCGCAAATGACCACACCGCGCGACCTGTCACGAATGACCGACGATCAGTGTTACTACGTGCCGATGGTCGATGATGCAGGTCAGATGCTGAACGACCCCATCGCCATTCGGCTCGCTGAAGAGCGCTACTGGTTATCGCTTGCCGACAGCGACATGCTGTATTACTGCAAGGGCCTCGCCATGGGCCGTGACTTGAACGTCGAGATTTTCGAACCTGACGTATCACCTCTTGCGGTTCAGGGTCCCAAATCGGACGAACTCATTGAACGGGTATTCGGCACAGACATCGTTGAGACCCGGTTCTTCCGACACAAAACGGTCAATTTCCAGGGCCAGGATATGATCATTGCCCGATCGGGTTGGTCTCACCAGGGGGGTTTTGAAATCTACCTGGACGGCAGTCAATATGGCGAAGACCTGTGGGACACGCTGTTTGAGGCCGGGAAAGATCTGGATGTTCGAGCCGGCTGTCCTAACCTGATCGAACGCATCGAAGCGGGTCTGCTGTCCTACGGTAACGATATGTCCATCGACGATACGCCGTTCGAATCAGGACTTGCTAAGTACTGCAATCTGGACACTGCCACCGGGTGCCTGGGACACCCCGCATTAGTTGAAAAAAAGCACCCGGATCGGCAGATCCGGCCACTGGCGGTAGCAGCCCCAGCAGTACCACCAATCAGTTGGTCCTGGCCGCTCACAGATACAGCCGGGAATGCCGCGGGTCACGTCTCCTCGATCACGTGGTCACCGGACTTTGAAATCAATGTCGCGATCGGTATGGTCCACAAGGACCACTGGACCGCGGGCACCACCCTGCACGTTCAAACCCCTGACGGACCACGCGACGCCGAAGTGCGTGACTCATTCTGGATTTGAATCGCCGATGACAGCGGGTAATTCTTCGCAGACACTACAATCTCTTCGCCAGACCGGGACAACACCATGACAGCCAGTGAGCGTGCTATCCGACCACGACGCACCTTTATCTTTGCACCGGGCCTTAAGCCGAAAATGTTCCCCAAGGCTCTTGCCTGCGGTACCGACATCGTCTGTGTCGAACTCGAAGATGGCATCGCACCCAAAGACAAAGACGAAGCCCGAGAAAAAGGCCTGGCCTTGTTTGCATCACCCCAGGCTGACGATGGTGTCGAGCGAATCGTGCGTATTAACTGCCTGCGTACGGCATTCGGTCTCGCCGATGTCAACGCTGTGCTGGCGACGGATACCCCACCACCGGCGCTGATGCTACCCAAAGTGATGACACCGGATGAAATCATCTGGCTGGACGATCTGCTGTCAGAACGCGGTCACGATACCCGACTGCACGTCATCATCGAAACCAATGCCTCACTGGAAGCAGTACACGATATCGCGCGCGCGAGCGCTCGTATTGACGCACTGTTTTTTGGTGGGGTCGACATGGCAGCCGAGCTTCGCTGTTCCAATGCTTGGGAGCCTTTGCTTTATGCACGGTCGCGGGTCGTACATGCTGCAGCCAGTGCTGGTATCGACGCAATCGACGTACCTTATCTCGACCTGGAGGACCCCGATGGCATGGCTGAAGAAGCAAGGCTTGCACGCGAACTGGGGTTCGGCGGCAAGGGCTCAATTCATCCCAAACAGATTCCGATTCTTAACGATGTCTTCACACCCAGTGATGCAGAAATTGCGCACGCGCGCCGCATTCTGAACGCGTTTTCTGAAGCGGATACAGGACTGGTGGTTGTCGATGGTAAGCTGATTGAAAAACCGATATTACGCGAGATGCAGCGTATCCTCTCTATTGCAGAGCGGTTAGGGTCGTAAAATTAATCGTCCAAACTGGCAAGTAAAGCTCAGCTGATTTAGCCGCCGCTTCAGGCCTCGGCCACCCTCACCCGCCGACCATTCCGGATAGCACTCCAGGCCTCGTCGGTACCGTCATGATCGGAACCAAATAATTTGTCCATGGGCACCAGGCTATTGCCATAGTTGCAGTTGTACAGCCGATGGTGCAGTTGATGGTGGAATGGACTCAATCCAATCACTGGCTTCCCACAGACAGTCAAAGATTCGTAGCCGCTATGACTCGTACCGGCACCGATGGCGTTCCACTGCAGGTGGAAGAAGATATGCACCGGATGGGAAGCAAACAGAATGTGGATCAGTACGTTGCTGAGGTAAATGAGGTGTTCAAGCGGGTGCATCGAAAACCCTGACCAAGGGCCGGTGCTCACATTGCGGTGATGAACCGCATGGGCGACCCGGTAGAGTGGCTTCCAATGAAGCAAACGATGGATGAAGTAGAAGTGGATCGAATCCCAAAATGGGATCGCAAATAATATCAACACAAACCAGACGGGATGCTCGCGCCAGTCAAGATAGAACGGCAACAGCTCGTTCGCATAACTCCACATAAAAAACACTTCATAGGCTGTCCACAACGTCACACCGCTGACACAACTCCAGAAGACGTTGTCCCACACCTGGTCACGGGCAAAAAACTTTCGGTCGTCCCGACCGAGCGCCTGACCACTGAACTTGAGCTGTTTGCCCTGACGCTTGAAGGTAAAAAAATAGAGATGAAGACCACCCACGATCAGCACGAAGAGCATGAGATTACGCAGATACATCTGGGCGATCCAGCTGAACTCGAATGTGGCACAGCGCGTAATCGCAGGCTGCAGGTAAGCCCAGGTAATCAGCGCAAACAACCCAAATGGCATGACAACTGAAAACAGGTAGGCCCTGGACAGCAGGTATTTAATCGCTGCAACCGGCCGCGGGGGCCAAACAAAAACCGGCACCCCTTCAATTGGAAGTAAGGGTTGATAATTCCAAGAAGACTTATTCTGCCCTGCAATACCGTCTGTGTTAATTGCACTCGCCATCGATCCCTCCAGGGAGTCGCTCGTCATTGTGCAGAAAATCAGGGTCGAGTAAAGTTATATTCACTCGTGATTGACACTGGCCCAGTGTCGGACAAGCCGGACTGCCGAGTAAGATAGGTGAACATCCCACTTGATGGGCTGCACTGCGGCCTGTGTTCTGCAAAACAAACTGGAGCAACATGATGACACTGCTGATAGTCGGCATTGTGGTCTTTTTTACGATCCACCTGGTCCCAAGCCTTCCTCCCCTGCGACGCAGAGCAGTACAGCGATTGGGAGAAAACACCTACAAACTGATCTACACCGCTGTGGCGGCTGCAGGACTGATCCTGATCATCTGGGGCAAGGCGACTGCCGGCTATGTCCACCTGTGGACACCGCCCGATTGGGAACAGACTGTAGCATTTCCACTCGTTCTAACTGCCTTGATCCTGCTGGCAGCCAGCCACATGCCGGGTAATATCAAGCGGCTGGTGCGTCACCCGATGCTGTGGGGAGTGACACTCTGGGCATTAGCACACCTGTGCGCAAATGGCGACATGGCCTCGCTGCTGCTGTTCGGCAGCTTCCTCGTTTATTCGCTTTTGGGCATCGTCTCGGCCACCCTACGAAAAACAGGGAAAATAACTGAACCACAACCTGTTTTCCGGGATGTCATTACGGTTGTGGCGGGTGCTGTTGTATTTGCTGTACTGGTGTTCCTGCACCCCTACCTGTTTGGCCCACAGTTAATCAATTAATGAAAATCTCGATGAGGACCCGAACACTGTGAAGATCTCTGGCAGTTGTCACTGCGGCGCCGTTGGTTACCAGGTCGATTCCGACGGCCCTTACCCCTATCAGAAGTGTTACTGCTCTATTTGCCGTAAGACAAGCGGCGGCGAAGGCTACGCGATCAACCTCCTGGCGGACGCCCGTACATTAAAGATCAACGGGGAAAAACACCTTGCGACTTACCAGGCAAAGCTCTGCGCCCCGGAATCCCGAAAGAGTGAGCACCGGCGATTGTTCTGTCGCCATTGTGGAAGTCACCTCTGGGCCTGGCACAGCGACTGGCCGGACCTTGTGCATCCGCTCGCCAGTTCTGTCGATTCTGAGCTGCCTAGACCACCCTATTACACCCACATGATGCTGAACTACAAACCGGGGTGGGTGCAGACTTTTAGTGCAGAAACGGACCGTTGTTTCGATGAATATCCCGATGAATCCATCACTGAGTGGCACACCCGACTGACATCAGACTGAGTGCGCGCTAAGTCGCTGGCATTGGAATGACCGCCGGGAGGATATTATTGGTGACGGGTATTCTCTGATGCATAATCATTCGTTCATCGAAGGAGGTCACCATGGCGGTTTCGGCCGATGAGGTCACGCAGTACCACGACACGGGCCTGATTTTTCCGCGGCGTGTGATGAGTGCCGCCGACGCGGCCAACTACCTCGCTGAACTCGAAGTCTACGAAACCAATTCTGGCGGTCCGATCAATGGCAAGTGGCGCTACAAGTCGCATCTTGTGTTTCCCTGGTTCAACCGACTCATGCGGCACCCGGCAATTCTTGACCTGGTGCGCGCTATCCTGGGGAATGACCTGATGGTTTGGACCACCCATATCTACCCCAAGGAGCCTGGTGATGGCCGCTTTGTTTCCTGGCACCAGGATAGCGCCCACTGGGGCCTCGACAGTGACCAAGTGCTGACGGTCTGGGTGGCTCTGACAGATACTACCCGAGAGAATGGATGCATGCGCATGATTCCGGGCAGCCACCACAAGGGCCAGGTGGAGCACCAGGATACCCAGGACGCAAACAATATCCTGACCCGTGGCCAGACCATACAAGATGGGATTAACGAAGAAATATCTGTCTGGGTCGAACTCAAAGCCGGCGAAGCATCAATTCATCATGTTGATATGTTTCATGCGTCAACGCCGAATTGTTCTAGCAAGAGGCGCGTCGGCGTTGCTATACGCTATATCACACCCAGCGCCCGTCAGACCCGAATCGACGAGGATTATGCGACACTGGTCAGTGGAGAAGACCGCTTTCGCCACTTCAACGAAGAGATCACTCCGGAATCCACCATGTCTTCTGATGCCGTCGACTTCCACGAGCATGTGGCGGACCTCCAGAGTCAGATTTATCTCACCAACACGGACCGAAATAGCATTGCCGGGCTCCAGGATCCATAAAGATCCGATGCAACCTCTTGAACCCGCGGTCTCGCCATAAGAATCCCCGACTACTGAGTCCATCACTGACCACACTTTTACTGAGTACACGTCATGACAGATAAACCCAGGATGACAACCGATGGCGCACTGACGACGTTGGACATTCACTCACTGCCGGAAGAAACCACCTACGCCGGTGTGACCAGTTTTCTCCGCCGGCCCTATCAAAAAGATCTCAGTGATATAGACGCTACCGTAGTCGGTATCCCCTTCGACACGGCAACGACTAACCGCCCGGGCGCCCGTTTCGGACCCCGTGGAATCCGGAACGCATCGGTAAGCCTAGCATTCGGTACCCGCGTTTACGGCTGGGATTTTCACCCCATCCGCGAGATGCGAATCTGTGATCACGGTGATCTACCGTTCGACTTTGCTCAGCCAGCAAAGGTCCCTCAGCAAATCGAAGAATACATCTCCTGGATGCTGGACCAGGATGTCATGGTGCTGTCACTGGGAGGCGACCATTTCATCAGCTTACCACTGATCAAAGCACACGCTGGAAAACACGGTAAGCCGATTTCCCTGATCCACTTCGACGCGCACAGTGACACCTGGCCTGATGAACATGCTGATGGCGTGAATCACGGCACCATGTTTTGGCATGCAACACAACAGGGGTTCCTCGATCCTGCGACATCTGTTCAGATCGGCCTGCGGACCGACAACCAGGACACCCTGGGTTTCAATATCCTCGATGGTCCCTGGGTGCAACACCACGGTACGGATGCCGTAATCGAACACATCCGCAAGATTGTTGGGGACAACAAAACCTACCTGACCTTTGACATCGATTGTCTGGATCCCGCATATGCCCCGGGTACCGGTACGCCCGTCTGTGCTGGGCTCACTACCAGCCAGGCCAGGGAAATTGTGAAAGGTCTGGCCGGTATCAACATCGTGGGAGCTGATCTGATGGAAGTGGCTCCGCCTTACGACCACGCTGAGATTACCGCACTGGCTGGGGCAACACTGGCGCTCGATTTTCTTTGCCTGTTCGCCAAAGCACCCTGGCGCAAAATCACCCGATAATTTGGCTTAGACCCAGCACCCGGTTAAAGGCGAAAACAATCGGGATTTTACCGCTGATTTCCGCGTGGTACGCGGATGGCTCCCCACCCTCCAAATTCAAACGGGGGCGGCAGCCCATTGTGGCTCTTACCGCCCCCGCACGGAACCGTCGGGTGGCGTCATCGTCTTAACCTCCTCGGTGTGATTAAGGGGGAAACGATCTCTGCAAACTACCACAACCGGACCGTTTGGCAATTGGGCCAGCAGGACCCCGGTCACATTCACGGCAATCTAGAAATTTTGCTTCCACTTACTGTGACTTGCCAGATCGATTTAGTTATTCTAACTATGAACAAAGAATATATCGTTTGTCGACTCCTTTTATTTCCTATAAATTTCGCACCGATTTAATCGTTCAAGCCTTTTCGCTCTCTACTTTATGGATTAATTAAACTAATATGTCTAAATCACCACCCCGATTCCTCGACCAGACGGTCGCAAAATGGACCGCCGCAAACGACGAACATGTTCTCAAAGGACCTGAGTCGGCACTGCTGACCGTACTGGACTCAAAAGAATTCATTCTCGACTACGACATCGTCATGCGGCGCGCCCAGCGAGCCCGGGCCCAAACAATACGCCTGTTCGTCGGTCAGTTGGGCCGCGCAATGAGTCGCGTAATAAACGCGCTATGGGCAAATCCGGTTGATAAGCATCGCAGAACCCGTGCCTACCGCCAGCGAGATCAACTGATCCGGTCACTACCCAGTCACCTGCTGCGGGACATCGGCATTGAACCACCGAGTCGGTTTCAGACACACTCGAGTCAGTTTCAGTCGCCCCAGGGCTTTCAGACCTGGCTTGCCTACCACCAGACATTCTGGCGATAACCGGTAGTCCACCCGGTACTGATACTTGGCCGGGTATTTCGACCCGGTCGGCTGATTCCCCCTATTTCCCGACCAGGGTTTCAGGACAACGTGCCCGGTCAGTAGTTGACCGAGGCGCGGGATCGCCTTGCAATGATGGCAGCGCAAGTGGCGTCAGTCTTCGCCTCCCTCAAATGCTGCCAGTTCGCTCATGAACGACCCTGCAATATCGGCATTGATTTTGCAGTCAAGCAGGATAGGTCCTTCCAGTGAACGTATCGAGGGCGCTGCCTGTTCTAGATCGTCCATGGTCCGGATCGTAAATGCCTCAAAAGCAAACCCTTCGGCGATGGGTGCAAAGTCCACATCCGGAAACACCGACGTGTCTACCGGACGCTGGTGCATCTTTAAGAAGTGCAGTTCGGCACCATAGGCACAATCGTTCATCACCACGATAATCAACGGCAAATCTTCGCGAACAACCGTTTCTAGTTCGCTAATGGTCATCAGGAATCCGCCATCACCCACAATCAGCACGGTCGTGCTACCAGACCGCGCACGGGCAACACCCAACGCCGTACCAAACCCAAGGCCGATGGACGCAAAATTTGTGGTGAACTTGAAATGATCCGGGCCTGGTACCGAAATGTAAGGCACGATGCCGAGAAAATTACCCGCATCGTAGACCAGGTTGCGTTGTTCGGGCAGTATTCGATCCAGTGCGATGCCCAATGATCTGGGGTCAATAGTACGGGCCGTATGTGCGGCTAGGAAATCACCTGCCGGGTCGAATTCTGCAATGCGCTGACGCGTTTCGGAGGTATGAAAGGGCCGGTCTTCCAGCGACCGCACTGGCAGTAGCGCCAGCAACTGTTCGCAGACCTGCTTTGCGTCGCCCACCAGTGCTACGTCAGCCGAATACCACCGACCAATGTGGGTTCGTTCGCTATCGACCTGGATCAAGGGCACAGCCGGGATCGCAGAGCCAAAACTGGTTGTCCAGAAATTGAGACTGGCACCAAAAACTATGATGCTGTCTGCCTGATCGATGTAACGTCGCCCCACCGAGTGCGTGAAAGAACCGATAATCCCGATCTGATAAGGGTGACCCCGGAACATCTCCTTGGCCCGTGCCGTGGTCAACAGCAGGGCACCAAGCCGATCAGCAAGTTGTTCCAAAGCTTCTCTCGCACCGGCGCGGTGTGCGCCCAGACCGGCAATAATCAAGGGCCGTTCACTCCGACTCAGACAATCGACTGCCGATTGAACTGCCTCGGGTCGCGCAGAATCTGTCTGCGCTTCCGGCACCACGACAGATGGTGCTGGATCGCCATCGTCCCACTCGAATTTTGCGAGTTGAATGCTGGTCGGCAGCAACAGAGCAACCGCGTTGCCCTGCATAGCCAGCGCAGCAGCATCTGCCAGCGTCGTGCGTGCCCCGATAGCACTTGTCGCGCGAAGCACCTGCAATCCAGCGGCGGTCAACACGCCCAGGGCATTGAACGCTTTGTAGTCAGGGCCCAGTGCGTTGGTCGATGACGTTCCAAAGGCAGCGTCTCCGTAAATAATGAGCACACGCGAACCGGTGCGGGCAGCGTAAACAGCGGCATGCAGACCATTGGCTGTAGCCGGTCCTCGCCCGATCACTGCTATACCCAAGGAACCAGTGGCCGAGGCGTAGCCCTCGGCCATCGAGATGGCCGCATTCTCGTGCCGGGCACCATGAAAGGTTATACCGGCCATGTCGAGCGCGGTCACGAACAACGCTGTGTCATCACTCATCAAACCAAACACTGCTTCAACGCCGAGCGATTTGATATCGGCTGCCAACACTTCATAGACGGGCACTGTACGCACCGCGTGACCACTTTCTACCGTATTCATATCTGCCTCCCCTGATGACCACCGATTGGTTTCCCGGACCGGGCATCAACTGATCAGCGATGCCACCTCACGGTCAATAATCTCGGGCGCCTCGTAGACCACTACATGCCCTACGTCAGGCAGCCATGTATTACGGGCACCTGGAATCTCAGCACCCAGCCTTTCTGAATGCCACCGTGGACAGGTTCTATCCTGCTCACCGCAAACAACGATTGTCGGCACTTTGATCTGGCCTAAAGCCGGGTAATGATCCTCCCTGACCTGAAAATCAACCAGCGCTACCCGGTCCTTTGTACTATTTGCACCCAGTATCGCGCGGGTGACTTCAACATGCTCTTCCTGGGCGACTTTTCCAAAGAGCGTACGAATGAATAAACGACCCAACCACTTCGAGGACAGGATCAACGGCATCAGACCAACCCTGATCAGCGGAATCTGCAGTTGGTTCTGGAGACTGCCCTTAGCGGCGATCCCCGCATGCCCACTGACCAGCAACATTGCCCGCAGTCTTGCCTCCACCACCGTTGGATGGTTTTCAGCCAGTACCACGGCCAGAAAAGCCCCCATCGAGTGTCCCACCAGTATGCCGTCTGTAACGTCGAAATGCTCGAGCACCGCCTTGTAATCACCCGCCATCTGACGCGACCCGAGACCATCGGCACCGATGCTCGACTGCCCGTGTCCCCGCTGGTCGAAAAGGATGATTCGAACATGTCTGTTGAGCAGTTGCTCTAGCACAAGGTTAAAACAACGCAGTTCGTTAAAGATCCCGTGGGCCAGTACCACCACTGGTCCTTCCCCCACTGCAATACAGTGCAGACGGGTACTGTCAGGCCGTTCGATAAATGTCGTAACACCCTCGGGTGTGTGGGTAAGCCTTTCCAGATCCTCAAACGCTATCACTGTCCCTCCAACAGCTGTGCGCCGTAAGCAAAAATCCCCGGGGTCCCGCCGGTATGAACAAACAGAAGTGTGTCCTGGGAATCAAGCTCCTGTGCTCGTTGCAGACAGCCAGCGAACGATTTTCCAGTATAGACAGGATCAAGCAGGAGCGCTTCGTGGTGCGCTCCCAGCTTGATCGCCTCACGGGTCGGGGGGTTCAGCTGGCCGTAACCAGGCGCAAGAAAGTCGTCCTGCAGATAAATATCTGCGTCTGTGACTGGGGACTGCACTTCCAGCAGTTCTGAGATCTCGCGGCACCGCGCTCGAATTCTAAGCGCCTGCGCACCGGAATCTCGGCGTACACAGATACCCAGCACGCGAATCGACGATCCCAGCATCCGCAGCCCAAACAGCAAACCAGCGTGTGTGTGTCCGCTGCCGGATGCTACCACGATCTCACTGACTGCTTGATCCATCGCAGTCAGTTGCGAGACTATTTCCTGTGCCGCAACCACATAACCCAACGCCCCAAGTGGCGGATGACCAGGGGCCAGAGGAATAACATACGGCCGGCTCCCCTGCGCCCTGAGAACATCTGCGATCTCGTGAATACTCAAGTCGGCCCCTGACTCATCCTCACCATCTGGATAACTGTGAATAGTCGCGCCAAGCAACTGATTGAGAAGAACGTTTCCTGAATTCCGGTATAAAGCGTCCTCACTCTTCACCCGTTCTTCGAGCTGAATGTGGCAGGCCAGTCCATATCGAGCTGCTGCAGCCGCCGCCGCGCGTACGAAGTTCGACTGCACTGCACCAGTAATCAGGATCGTATCGGCATCTTGTGAAAGAGCATCACCAATGTAGTACTCGAGCTGGCGCGCCTTGTTACCGCCAAGAGCAAGACCGGTGCAATCATCACGCTTGACGTACAGCACCGCACCGCCGATTTTCGCGCTCAGGTTCGGAAGATGCTCGATAGGGGTGGGTGTATGGGCCAGAATAGCGCGAGGCAGTTTTTCGAGCCTTTCCAGACCATTTCCCACGATCAGGTCCTCACTAGAACATACCCCGCGTTAACAAAAAGACCCAGCGAGGTAGCGGTGAGTAAAACAACCGTGATTCTGATGAACATGCGCTCCGTGATTCGCGACGCCAGTATTCGGCCGATCAGTATTCCGACTAATGTCGCCGGTATGAGCGCAGCGGTGACTTTTAATGTAGCAGGGCTCACCCCGGCCATCAAAGCCTGTAATGTAATTGCCACCGGATAGGAAAACACAAAAAGGGCCAGGATTGTCGCCCGGATCGTTTCCGGTGTAGCTCCTAAACGAACCATTCGGGCGACTGGCAGTGGACCTGGTATCGCGAGACTCGCATTCATGATTCCGGCCATTATGCCGACTGTCAGGTCCCTCACTCTACTCGAAGGAGTAGATAGCATGTTCGCACGACCGCCGACCCGGCCCGTTATAAACAGGACAGATATCATTACAACCAATCCAGTCAGAACTTTCAGTAGAATCAGATCAATAACTAGAAAAATAACGACGCCCAGGGGTACACCCACACCTGCCCCGATCACAAATAATCTGAGCAGGCGCCGGTCCACGAATGATCGCAGCGATGGCACGAGAATCAGAGCAATCAGCAGACTCAGCATAATAGCAACTTGAATCGCAGCACTGCTGTTCAACACAATCAGCAGCACTGATACAGCAATTAAGCCAAAACCAAATCCGGTTGCAGCCTGGACCAGAGCAGCACAGAAAACGACACAATGCAGAAGAATCCAGTGGCTTTCCGGCACAATAAATAGCCGCTCTTAGTACTGTGCTCTACCGCCTGATACATCGAAACAGGCCCCGGTGGAATAACTGCAGGCCGGACTCGCCACGAAGGCCACCATGTCGGCCACCTCTTCGACCCGGCATAGACGACCCATCAGAGTCCTTTCTTTGATCCCGGCGATATAGTCGTCACTCATCTCTTTCATGAGATCTGTTTCGGCAAGGGTTGGGGTAATACTGTTGGCAGTGATACCAAATGATGCCAACTCGCCAGAAATGCCCTTCATAAATCCAATGACACCGGCCTTGGCTGCATTATAGGCACTGACATTGGCGATCCCTTCTTTACCGGCCTGGCTGGCAATGCTGACAATTCGTCCGTATCCGGATTGTTTCATATGTGGAACGATGGCACGCGTACATAGAAAGACTGCAGTCAGATCGACCGCAATTACCCTCTCCCAGTTTTCCAGTGGATAGTCCTCAACCGGCACCTGGGGACCGTTGACACCCGCATTGTTGACCAGGATATGGATCTGTCCTGCCGTTGACAGTGCTGCCTCGACGGCTGATTGAACCGCATCTTGGTCAGTGACATCGATCCGTTCAACCCCGAGAAACCTTCTGTCACCCACGATTGGGGACGGCTCCTGATCCCAACCAAATACACGAACACCGCTTTGCATCAAACGCTCAGAAATCGCCAGCCCGAAGCCTCTGGCAGCTCCCGTCACTATGGCCACCTGATCCGTCATGTTGTTATCGCTCATCAGCTTCGCCCCTTCTGAACTGTCTCCGGTTAACCGGAAGAATATCATTCAACCTTAATCAGTGACCCTGGTTTACGATCGAAATACCGGGTATGTTGATCACTGGCTGAAACACGGGAAAACTTAAAACCATGGCACAACGCCTGTGGAACCCAAAAAAGGAACTGATGTCGCGCGCTGAAACGCGAGCACTACAGCTTATCAAGCTCAAGTCCCTCCTCAGCCGGGTCTATGAACAATCGCCCTATTATCGGGTTAAGTTCGATAAAGCTGGCGTGAACCCTCAGAACTTGAAAAGCCTCGAACACTACCAGGACTATCCGTTTTTCGATAAAGACGAAGAGCGCGCCAGCCAAGAAGCGGCCAGGGAACAAGCGGGGCACACATTCGGTCTGCACATCACCTGTAATCCCAAGGCTGTAAACCGCGTGTCATCCTCCTCCGGAACGACCGGATCACCAACCTATAGCGGCTTTACCCTGACCGACCGTGAAATTACCAACGAAAACCAGGCCCGTGCCCTGGTTCGCCTCGGCATAGAACCCGGTGATGTGGTCATGCACGCCAGCGTACTGTCAATGTGGATTGCCGGT
>Ga0208391_1000004_pt1 | contig 104282 bp, 90 predicted proteins | sample Knorr_S23_td_Bot_FD_185612 | JGI IMG/M metagenome (GOLD analysis project Ga0208391, IMG submission 185612) | Marine microbial communities from Southern Atlantic Ocean transect - Knorr_S23_td_Bottom_ad_3770_LV_A (SPAdes) (version 2) | ecosystem: Environmental > Aquatic > Marine > Oceanic... | reverse complement strand
AAGTTTAAGCCCTACCGGGGGGCGCGACAGATCCAACCACATTAACGACCGTGCTCACGCATCGTCCCCCACCATTCCGTCGTCCATTGTCTGCCGAAGACCCGATCCCCCTCGTTTTCAACATCAAACGTATCTGAGCCAGCTACGGAAAAATGCCGACAAACTTGGTGGCATGAGGCGCGACGAAACGGTATGGTAGTTTCGAATGGCGTTCGGACGGGTGTACCATGCGGCACGGTTCCAGGCCCGATGGTACGAGAAGGGACGTCTGCCAACGAACTCATGAACCGGCGGGGGCAACCCCGTGTCAGTTCGACTCTGACCTTCGGTACCAATTCTTGGGATGCTAAAGCGCTGCGGACCGCCCTTCTTTAAGAGCTGGCTCAACCCCACTCGATCCTCATCGTCCACCGATCGGCCACGAAGAGTTTTCCGTTGGATAAAGCTCAGTTTATCCTCAAGCGTTGTGGTGTATTTGCCTGAAAGGGTATGGCTGTCAGCCACTGGCTTCCATGTTCCCGGAAGAGGACGGGCGTTTGACCATCAGAGGGGCAAAATTAACATGCGGACGTGGGGCATGACGCTGGTATCAGGTTTGAAGGACCAGCCGAACCGGAGAATGGCCGTGCTGGGGAAGAGGAACGCCCCGGCACGGGAGAAAACAGTCAGCTTAAAGGCATTGGGAAGGTGTCCCTAGGCGGAGCGCCATTCGAATGGCCCGACCAGGACGGGGTGATTCTCCGGGTTCTTTCTGCGAGAGCGCATCGCGTCTACGTAGCCGCCGGCTTTGTAACGGATCTCTCCGGCTCGGGACGCCACGATCTTTCGGGACGCCTCACCGGGTTTGGGTGCGAATAATAGGCCGGCGACCACTCCCACGGCGACGCCAGCGATGAGTCCTGATACGATTTTGTTTGGTTTGACCATGGTCTTTCCTCCTGTATCTAGCCCGATTCGACTGCTCCAATCTGTAGGCTTATTAAACAGTACGCAGCGTTACCGGGGAATTACTGTTAAGTTACCGGCTAGTTACCGCCCCCAGTTATTTGGATCGCCTTATCCCCTGCTTAGCACCGGCCGGCGTCTTCTTCCCATCGTTCGTCGATAACACCTTGTCCGGGAGCATTCAAGGGACATGGCCGCTGGCGTGAGCCGAATTAGTCCTTTGGGAAGAAGCCGCAAACCCGATAGCGCATTGTTACAACCTGGGACGTCGCCGGCAGAGTTTATCTAGTATCGATCAACAACCCCTAGAAACGACCATCGGAGTAGGCCATGGAAATTGTCGCGTTATCGATGGCCGCAATGGGCTTCTTTTTGGATCGATGGAGATCACTCGCGTGGACCAGATCAAGATTGAAGACCAACGGCTAAAAATCTCCCTGGAAGAATCTTAGGGAAACAGGCCAAAGGTCCGGGAGCTCCATGGATCAGCTAGTAAGGGCAGGCCATGGGGCCTCTTTAGGTGTGGTCTATGAGGTGAGGGAAAGACGCGGTTGCCGGATCTCGGAAATCTAACCTATAAAACCGGCATCTTTACCATGGGATCAAGACGCACCGGCCAGGTAGGAGAACGCGTCGTTGGCTGGATTCTTTACCCGATTGTGCTCTATGAACACAGCCGCGTTATCTGCTACTTGTTCACCATCTAGGTCCGCAACCAGCGCCAGGACCATATCGATTCCCGCGGATACTCCGGCTGAGGTAATTATGCCGGTCTGAGTCTCTTTATCTATCAAGTCTACCCAACGAGGGGAGGAATCCCAGTCGACTCCGTTGCGTTGTCCGACCACCCAGTCCCATGCGGTTTTGTTGCTGGTGGCCTGCCTGTGGTCTAGAAGGCCAGTTTTGGATAAAAGGGCGGCTCCCGTGCAAACGGACGCAACGATCTTTGCCTTGTTACAAGCAACTGTAAGCGAGTCCACGAACCCGCGATCGTCCACTAATGCCCGAGTGCCACCGCCGCTCGGGATCAGAAGAATGTCGAAATCCACATCGTCGTTGATGTTGTACTCTGCGACGACCACCGGGCCAGCGCCGTCTCTCCCAGTGGGAATCGGTCCCTTCTGCTTCCCGATGGTTATGACCCGGTAGAGGGGCCTGGTAGTGTCGGGCCTACTGGGTCTTTGCACATCGGGAGTGCAAGCCACGTTAAAGACCTGAATCGGTCCAAACAGATCCAATGGCGCCATATTCTCAAATACTAATGCCGCGACTGTTCTCATCGTTACCTCGTCCAACTATTGATGGTATTGGTGGATGACTATATCCTCGCGCGGGTCTCTTGGATCTAGCGCGGGTTGTCTAGTTTCCGCCGTATCCGGCTCTATCCCTTAGTAGACAAATAGTAGCGGCGGCAAACCGTGATTGTCCAGTGTACCGTTGTGTTTCCCTTGTTGGGGCCGGCTCCGCACGTTGTTCCTTGTCCGAATTCTAGAGTCCACCTAAACCTGCTTTTGCCTCGTGCTAAGATGACGGCGGAACAGTGCTTGGCCTGAGCCATCAAGCCCTTTTGGTGACTACTTTGATGGGTCCGTGGGTTAGAGAAAACGACCAGTCTTTATGGGTGATCGCATTATCATGACCGGCTTTTTGAACCGCGCGGTTTGGATTCTCGCTATCTTGGCGCTGGGTGTTGCCGCTTGCACGATCGATACAGAATCCTTACCTAAGATAGACACCGACTCGTTGCCTAGGATTGGAAGGAATCCCACCGTGGCCCCTATCGCAACATCTGTTGGCGCCGCCACGCCGTTCCAAGCATCTAACCCAGAGCCTTCGGTCGTTCAAGGTCCAACACAGACAACGGCCTCGGCGGTCACCCCCACGAATTCCCCATCTTTAATCACCGAAGATGTTGAAGTCCGAAAGAGAATCGCCATTCTTCGGAATGCGAGCCGGACTCTGGCTGCCTGGGCTGCGGAGCCGACGCCCATCGGCCTGGAGGGGCGCGAGGCCAAACAATTTGCCGAATATTCTAACTGGCTCAAGCTTTCGAGCGAACAGATTGATGCTTTGATAGAAAAGACTGAAGAGTCACGAGCGTCTAACCAGATGCGATCCACTAAAGAGATGCAAGAGATGAATCAGTCGTTCAATCTACAGTACTTGGGCTTGCAACAGAAGATGCAGGCAGACAATCGGAAGTTCACTTTGATGTCGAATATCATGAAGAAGAAGCACGAAAAGGCGCGAGAAGTGATCAATAACGTGCGCTAGGCCGATCTGGCTCCTAGTCTGAAGGTATCAGACTTCTTGTTCGACTGGAGCCTTGGCATTCCCCAGGGATTGTGTTGATAACTCCACCAGTACTTTCCCATGATGCGAACCGTGGGCTAAGCCCCAACGTCTTGCCCAGCCACCTCATCTATTCGCACCCTCTACTTCCTTAGCCAAAGCTATCAACAGTTCGTCGGTCCCCGGAGGACCGATCAGGGATAGGCCCACTGGCAGGCCGCCTAGCTCCGCTAGGGGAAGATTGATCTGGGGAGCGCCGGTGGTTCCGGCTACGCAGGTTAGGGCGCTGTTGCGGGCGCGCAGCGACGCCCGTTCTGACAGTCTTTGCCCCGTGGGCGGGGCCGGCGAGACCGTGGTGGGCAGGCAAATAACGGGGCCTCCGGCAAATACCTCGCTCATTCGCTTCAATATCTCCCCTCGCACCTTGCGGGCCGCGGCAACTTCCTCGCCGGTAGTCAACTGGGCGAGGCCGTATCGGTTTCCTACCTCAAAGCTCAGCCGTGGGTTTACCCGGTCCAGCCAATCCCGCGCGCTTTCCCAGGCTTCCCGGCCTTGCAGGATCTGTTGTTGCCCGGACCATTCGATCAGCCCTCCGGAGGATAGCCGTTCCCTTCTGGTTTCCCCGAATAGGGATGATACTAAGTCTACTTTGGGCTTAAGAACGTCGACCACTTCCGGGTCCGCTAGCTCAAAGGCGTCCTCGGCAATGATCAGGCTTTGGGGACGTGCCTCTGGAATCTGGCTTTGCAGCAACACCGCGCCTACGCGGGCAAAGGTTTCCGGATCGTCGGCGAACCAACCGATGGTGTCGTAACTGGGCGCCTGCAGAAGGATCCCGTCCAGGGGGATGCGTCCGTGAGTAGGACGGAGACCGTAAAGTCCGCAGAAGCTGGAGGGCACTCGGACCGACCCGCCGGTGTCCGAACCCAGGGCAAAATCGACCAAACCCCCGGCGACGGCCGAGGCCGATCCGCTGGATGAGCCACCGGGTACACGCCCCGGCGCCCGGGGATTGGTGGGCGTTCCGTAATGGGGGTTCTCGCCGAATATTCCTCTTGTCAGTTCGTCGGTGATAGACTTCCCGGCCATCGTAGCCCCAGCGTCGACCAAAGTCTGCACGGTCCAGGCGGTTTTGTCCGCCGCCGGATGCGTCTCCTTCCAGTCGGGGTTGCCGCCCCCGGTGACGTACCCAGCAATATCCAGGATGTCCTTCGCCGCGAAGGTAAGGCCGGACAATGGACCATCGGGCGCTCCCTGTAAGTAGGCGCCGGTGTCCTTGCAGAACGCGTTTAAATGATCGTGGAAAGTACGCCGAGTCGTTGCCATGGTTCTTCCTCCAAAGGGGAGCCGGGTTTATTCCGCTTTCGGTCTTTCGGGCGCAAACAAGTACAAGATGACCAGTATAAGTACGGTTCCGCTGACCGACGCTATGTATAGCCCTGAGCCTACCGCCATGCCGATGGCCGCGGTAGCCCAGATCGTCGCCGCGGTTGTTAGCCCCGATATGGTTACGCCGCTTCGTAGGATCGTACCCGCTCCCAGGAAGCCGACGCCGGTGACGATCTGGGCGGCGACCCTGGATTGGTCCGCGGTTTCAAACCCAAAGGCAGAGATTATGGTGAACATTGCCGAACCCAAGCACACCAACGACAGAGTCCGCAGGCCCGCAGGCTTGTCAGCACTGCGGCGCTCGTAACCCACCGCCAAGCCGAAAATGGCGGCCAAGAGCAACCTGACCGCTATCTCAATCTCTTGGGCAGTGGTGAGTTTTAAGAGATCATCCAAAAGATTTACCAGGCTTGTCGCAATACGTTCATGATTGGACCTGCATCGTAAACAGGCACGGGATTGGTGGCCAGGCCCCGGTCGTGCAACGTCGCGGCGGCGATCAACTCCAGCCCTTCCTCTGGAACGCCAACGTCCCGCAAGGTGGCCGGTAATCCCAGGCTGCGGCACAGGTTGTCCACGGCATCGGCCGCCGCAAAGCCCGCGTCTTCGTCGCTCATGTTGGAAGTGTTGATGCCCATGGCCTGGGCGATCAAGGCTTGCCGGTCCGCGCTGGCCTCCAGGTTGAAGCGCATCGCGTGGGGCAACAGGATTCCGTTGGCCTCACCGTGGGCGACGTCATACAGGCCGCCGACGTGGTGAGCGATCGCGGTGGTTAGCCCCAAACCCGGCCGGACCAACATCACCATGACGGCGGCGGTCTTTGTTTGCAGCAGGCAGTTGATGTCCCCTTCAGGACATTGGGGGAGATATTCCACCAGCATTTTAATCGTGTGCAGGGCCAGGGCGTCCGCGACGGGTTGGTGCCCCGTGGAGTACAGAGACTCCACGGCGATGCGAAATTGGCCGATGGCGGTGGAGAGCAGGATGTCCATGGGAGTGGTGGCCAAGGCACGCCCGTCGATGATGATAGCTTTTGGGGTGACGCCTTTTCCCGGAGTGGATATCTTGCGTCCCAACTCTTTGCTGGTAAACCCGCCGCCGCCGCTGCTGATCTCCGCCCCGCCCATTGTGGTGGGGACGGCGATGATGGGGATCTTTTGATGGGGCGTGTCGGGAACGAAGATGCGGTCGGGCGGCTCAAAGCGGATCTGATAGTCTAGGATGCTCCCACCCTCGGCTAGCAGAATGGCGATGCCTTTGCACGTGTCGCTGGTGCTGCCGCCGCCGGCGCTGATGATGACATCCGGCGCTAGATCGGTGGCCATCGCCACTGCCTCATCCAGGACTTCCACGGGAGAATGGGGCATCACTCCGGAGAACAGACCGGCGCAACGCTCTCCCAAGGCTTCTTGAACCCTTTGTACCACATCGGATTTCGCATAGATCGTAGGCCCGCAAACCACCATGGCCCGGGCGGCGCCCAACCGGTCCACCACTTTGCCGATGCTGGAGATAGAGTCGGGGCCACATATCATTTCTTGGTCTGTGCCGGTAAAGGAAAATTGTAGCGGCGCGGTTGAAGGCATGGATTTCACCCTTGGTTTTGAAATATCACTGAACGTGGGCAGAGCCTATTCTATCCAATTCCAACCTGCCGTACATCAGGCTGAGATGAGTCGCAGGCAATCGGTGTCAGTTTAAGGTGTCTCAGACGAGTACGGCGTCAAGTTAATCATGGCGGAGTGATTGGTTCGACTGGCCAGTCATTGCTTCGAGAATAGAATCGCCAACCTCCTGCCGCACACTTCGTCATTCCGACACCAGCCCTTCCGCTGAAGGCCGGCGAGGCTCCGACTTCGTCGCGAGTCCCTGGCAGAGTTGGGAATTCTTAGGTGACCGCTACAACCAGTCATGAGACTCCCCTCCTTCCGCAGAAGGATCGGAATGGCGCTTCTCACTTTGATCTCGTCCGCGTGGTGAATTCAGTGCGGTACTCGGCCAAGCCTAAGGCCGTTAGTCATATTTTTACCTGGCCGCAAGCGCAATATCCATCTCGCAGGCGAAGGGAACGAAATCGAGGGGGCCGAGCCGGAAAATCCACTTAGTGAACTCATCCATGTGCTTTCCCAGCAACTCTCGCATTTGCGGGTTTATCAGATTCCCGTCTGAGTCGAATGTATCAGGCGCAAATGCCGAGACCATTACACCCGGCTTGACCATGACGATGGTGCCGGTTTCCCCCAGAGTCTCTAACAGCTGCATCTGGGCCCGGGAGGTGCCCGCCCTGCCGCCGGCGCCGATGATTGTCCCCGGTTTTCCCATCAGCGAGCCTTCTTCCCGGTCCCGTGAAGCCAGTCGATGGCGTTCTTCATGACTCCGGAGGTGCCCCAATTGTATTCGGGAGTCGCAAACATCACGGCGTCGGATTCCCTGATGGCTGACTTGAGGGTTCTTACTGGTTCTGGGTCGCTCTGAGCTTCCAGGTCCCCGTCATAAAATGGCAGGCCGCGAATGTCGAAGATCTCTACGTCCATCCAGTCGGGGGCGACTTCCTGTGCGGCCCGCAACAGCCCAGTGTTGAATGACGTTTTCCGAAGGCCGCCAGATATAGCCAGAACTCGTTGCCGGTTGTCTGAACTTTGTTCAAGAGCCATAGTCGTCCTCCTTTCCTGTTTTTACTTGGGTGGATGTCGGTACGCGACAAACAGCCGGATCTATGAGATGACCGAGGATTATCCAAGCCGGGGAAAGCAAGGATTGGAGAGAGCCGATTAGTTTATTCCCAGGCGCGGTTGTCGACGGTGTCCTCGAAAGTTGCCCCGGAGATCACCAGATCGGGGTATCCCAGCATCCACTGGTAGGTGTTGTCGAACCGCTCCCGGGTATAAGGCGCCGGAGGACCGTAAAGAAGACGCCAGGCCTGCAATTCGTGGGCTTCCAGCAGGCCTTGGGACTCAGCCAACAGGTAATGGACGTATTTCCCCGGATCGGTGTTAATCAAAGTTGCCGCTTTCGACTGAGCCCGGAACATCGCTGCCAACGTGGGTCCGTCTAGCTCGTCGCCGGATGCCTCGCTGCGGGTTGTGTGACTCTCTATAATGACGCGGAACCCCTGCTTCTGCGCCACGCTGATCCAGGGCTCAAAGAAGTTGCCGGCCGCAACCTTTCCTTCCCTGATGGCCTCCAGGCGCTCCTCCATGGTGCCGGCGTTGGTAGTCTGTATGTGGTCTTTGGGTACGAATCCCTCAAGCATCTTGAGGGTGGTGAAGTGGGACCCATTGAAGGGACTTACAGCTACCGGAGCGTCTTTCAGCTGCTCAGGTTCGTAGATGTCGCTGCCGGGCGCTACGACGATTGCCATCTTGGACATGGCGGCGCCGAGGGCGACGATCTTCGCGGGGCGCTGTCCTGCATCCGCCGCCTCCACGGTACGTTTCATGACACCCCACTCGCACATGCGGTACTGGTCCACGGCGCCGGTGTTGTAGAGAGCTTCCATGGTGCGGTCGAATATCTGGGTCTGAAGCGCTTGATGGTCCGCGTTTACCTGAGCCGTGCCCGGAGTGCTCACGATCTCCACATCAAGGCCTTCGTCGCGGAAAAAGCCCTCATCCCTGGCCACCAGCAACGCCAGGTCGTGCACAACGTTCATCATGGAAACCCTGACTTCCTTGAGTTCGACCGGTGTTGTCATAGCTCGCCTTTGTTGTGAGAGTTGGTATGCCTCTGTCTAGCCGGTGCGGGCTGGTCGTTTCAACACAAGCCGCACCTGGATCTATAGACAGCGCTGCGTCTCTTCCCTTACGTAGTCCCGCAGTTCTTGGGGCAATTGTCCCAGGGTTCCGGGCAGAGCGTTTTCTTGGATACGCTCGGGCCGGGACGTTGCGGGGATCGCAATGCTGACCCGGGAATCTCCTAAGACCCAGGATAGGAGCGCCTGTGCCCATGTCTTCACGCCGAAGTCGGCCAACGGGGATAGGTCCGGCTGACTCTTGAGGTCGTTCACATACCGGCCCTTCTTCAATGGCTCCATGACCAGGACCCCGATGCCCAGCTCCTCGGCCAACGGCAGCAACTCAGCCTCGCAGCCCCGTTCAACCACGTTGTACGGTATCTGTATCGTATCAACCTGGCGCGACTTCATCAGTTCGATGATTTTAGGGTAGGCCTCGTGCACCATGGCCGAAACACCCACCATGCCAATCTTGCCCTCTTCTTTTAGGCGGGTCAGGGTGGGGATGTGGGTGCGGTAATCGACCATGTTGTGCACTTGGAAAAGGTCGATGTAATCGGTCTTAAACAGATGGAAGGAATTGGCGATCTGCTCTTCCCCGGCTTCCTTGCCCTCGGTTCGCACCTTAGTTGCCAGGTAAAACTTGTCCCGTTTACCCTCGGTGGTGATGCCGACGACTTTTTCCGCCTGGCCGTACCAGGCCGCCGAGTCGATGAAATTGATATCGTTGGTCAGGCAGTTATCGACGATCTGCTGGCGAACGGCTATCTCCGGACCGGATTCAACATCGAATGTCCTGAGGGTTCCCAGGCCGATGGCCGAAACATCAAGGTTTCCCAGTTTACGATTTTCCAATTCCCAATCACCTCTGGATTAAAGCTAAACTTATTATAACCGCCGCGTTGCCCGTGGGGTACGGCGGCTGTTATGCTGGCGTCGAAAGGTAATAATCTTGGCCCTAGTGCCTGGTATAAAGGTGTGATATGTGCCGAAGCATCAAGGTCTTGCGGTCCGCAGACAGCCAACCCGACGAAAGCGAGGTGAGGGCGGCCGCTCTGCAATTCGTCCGTAAAATAAGCGGCTACCGGCATCCTGCCCAGGTTAACACGGCCGTTTTTGAGGACGCCGTGGAAGAAATAATCGCGGTTTCGCGTACGCTGCTGGCTTCACTGCGGCAACGGCAGCCGGCGGTTTCTTAAGGGAAAACGTGGCTAGGGCGAAGCACTTTCTGGTCAAACCGGGTCGCCTCACGGCCACGAACATACCTGTCCGATCTGTTGCGGAAGATTAATGATTGAAAGCCGTTGGATAGTCCTCGGCGTGCTGTTCCTGGTGAGGATATCCATTGGATTCCAGTTTCAGTCGGTCGCATCCGTTTCACCCTTCCTAGTCGATCAGCTGTCGATCAGCTACGCCGAGGTCGGCACGCTGATCGGCCTTTTCATGCTCCCCGGGGTCGTCATAGCGCTACCCAGCGGCCTGTTGGGGACACGTTTCGGTGACAAACGAGTATGCGTCGTAGGGTTGGTCCTGATGGTGTTTGGTGGGGTCTTGATGGGATTTGGCCAGACCTATACAACGGTGTTTGCCGGCCGCTTGCTCAGTGGCATCGGCGCGGTTTTGTTCAACGTGATTTTGACCAAAATGGTCACCGATTGGTTCGCCGGAAAAGAAATCGTGACGGCGATGGGCGTTCTCCTAAGTAGTTGGCCCTTCGGAATCGCCCTTGGGCTGGTGGTTCAAAGCGCCGTAGCCAGCGCCTATTCCTGGCCGCCGGTCATGTATCTCAGCAGCGGAGTGTGTGCTGCCGCTTTTGCTTTGCTGATCGCTTTTTACCGCCCACCAACATCAACCGCCAACGTTCAAGAACCCAACCGGGTGATATACAAGCTACCGTGGCGGGAATTCGCGCCGGTTTCGATGGCTGGAATCGCTTGGGGGTCTTTCAACGCGGGCTTGGTTTTATTTTTCAGTTTTACGCCGGCTTTGCTGACGGGCCGCGGCATGTCAGCGACGGATGCCGGGGCTCTGGTAAGTGTCGGGCTTTGGGTCAGCCTTATCTCGCTCCCCCTGGGCGGATACCTCACCCAGCGTGTTGGCTGGCCCAAGGCAACCATCGCGATCTTTTGTTTGCTGACCGCAGCAGCGATGTTTTTGCTGCCATTTGTGCCCATTCCCCTGGAATTGAGTATCCTCGTCGGGTTGGCAATCGGACCGTCGGCCGGCGCGATAGTGGCGCTTCCCGCCAACGCTTTAAGCGCGGAGAACCGCGGCGCTGGGTTTGGTGTCTTTTACATCTGGTACTACGCCGCGATGGCGATAGCACCGGTTCTCGCCGGTCTGGGCCGCGACATGACAGGCAGCGCGGCAACCCCAGTTGTTATCGGCGGGATGATGTTTGTTGGCACGGTCTTCGCGTTGGCGGTGTACAGCGTGTTCAATACCGATAGAGCAACCAGTCCGGCTTCTACGGTTTAGCGAATCGATAGATGCCATCGTCCCGGGAGAGGATGTAGACGTTACCGGCTTGGTCCTCGCCAAAGGATGTGATCTGGGCATCCACTTTCGCCAGGACAATGTGCTCGATCACCGTCTGGCCGTCGTGGCGCAGGCCCCAGACCGTGCCCCGGCAGAAATCGCCGTACAGGTACGTCCCGAAGAGAGACGTCAGGCGGGTTCCCCGGTACACGTACCCTCCGATCACCGAACAACCCTGGCTGCTGTTGTACTCGATGATCGGCAGATCCAATCCGGTCTCGGTGCAACCGTTTCTGGGCCGGAAGCAATGGGCTCCTTCCATCACGTTCCAACCATAATTGCGCCCCTTTTTGACCAGATTTATCTCCTCCCACAGATTTTGCCCCACGTCACCAAGCCATAGGTCGCCGGTCTCCCGGTCGAAGGAAAACCGCCAGGGATTTCGGAAGCCGTAGGCCCAGATCTCGGGTTTGGCCCCGGCTATGGATGAGAGGGGGTTGTCTCCGGGGATACGGTACCTAAACCGTCCGGCCAGATCCGAGACGTCGATGCGGATCAGGGAACCCAGCAACGTCGCCGTATTTTGGCCGTTTAGCATGGGGTCGCCGCCGCGCCCTCCATCGCCCAAGCCGATGTATAAATAGCCGTCGGGTCCGAAAGTGATCTGGCCTCCGTTGTGGTTGCTGAAGGGTTGGGCGATCTCCATGACGATCGACTCGCTGCCCGGATCCGCTTTTCCCGGGTCATTAGGATTAACCGAAAACCGGGACACCACCGAGCGCCGGGGCTTTTTCGCGGAATAATAGACGTAGAATAGACCGTTGTTCTCGTAGGCCGGATCGAAGGCCAAACCTAAAAGCCCCTCTTCATTCCCACCTTCGTTAACCTGGTCGGTGATGTCTAGGAAGATTGAGGACTTGGCCACGTCCTGGCGGTTCGGAAAGGCTTTGATGAACCCTTTTTGTTCGGTGACGTACAGAACGCCCCGGCCGTCGTTGGGTTGGGCCAGGCTGGTGAGGCGGCGGAAGTTCAAATTAGGGAAGGACCTGGCGACCGGCATGGGTTTTAACTGGGTGGTGGATGTGGGTGGCGGGCCGGTATCAGTTGCGAGAGGGATGGCAGTTACCTCGGGAATAGCAGTCCTTTGCGAAGGTGATGGCGGGGCGGTGGTGGCGAGAGGAGCTATCAACGAACGATCGGCCGGTTCAGGTGAGGCCGGACTTTGCTTGGGGACCGCCGAGGGTTTGACCGGTTCCGGTGAGGGAAGACTCTGAGTGGCCGCCGTTGTTGTTGGAAATGGAGTTGGCACGGGAGACGCTGTGGGTGAGGCGGCTTTGCCGGCCGGTGAATCCGGAGTTGGTCCTGAAATCCTAGGGGTGGCTGGACCACCGCAGGCGGCCAAGGCCAGGGCCAAGCCCAAAATCGCCGCGACCGCCAGCGGCATCCGGTTCACCAACGCCTTACCTTATGTCGAGTCAAACCGTCATCCCGCGGCCAAGGCGGGGAAGATGATCTCCTTGAAGGCGGCCAATTCTCGATGGGGATAATCGTAGGTCGCAGAGGTCATCAAGTACAGGTGGTCGATGCCGTTGGCTTCGGCTTCGCGCAGACGCTGAGCACAATATTCCGGAGTGCCGACGAGACCTATCACGTCGCACATCTGAGCCAAAAGGTCGTCGGGCAGGAAAGCGCAAAGCTCTTTGGCCCTTTCCCAGTCCTCGGCATGGATCACGTCGGGGTAGAGTTCGTTGAGTTCAGCGGGGATCTCCAAGTCCCCCGGGTCGATGCCGGCGGCCTGGAGGTACCGGGTATGGGAACCTTCCATGAGTCTCTGGACGCACATGGGGCGGACTAGCTCGCGGGCCTCGTGCTGGTCTTCGTGAATAACGGTGGTCGCGCACAGGATGATTTTCAGGTCCTTGGGGTCTCGCTCGGCCCGTCTGGCCCCCTCGTCTAGGTGCTGGCGGGCCACCTCCACCGATTTGGGATGGATCCCTACTTGAAGCAATACGCCGTCGGCCACCTCCCCGGCAACTTCGGTGATCCGTGGACCGGTGGCGGCGATGTAAATGGGCGGCATATCGGCGTTGCCGTGGCGCATGCGGCTGACCGCGCCGTTGTAGGACACCTCTTCACCGGCCAGAATGCTCTTCAAGTCCAAGACCGACCGGCGCATCTCCCGTACCGTGGCCGGGGGCACGCCGATGGTTTGCACCGAGCTGAATCCCCGTCCGATCCAGAACTCGATTCGGCCCGGCGCCAATTCGGCCACCGTCTTTGCCGCCGAAGCGGTTACCGAGATGTGCCGGGTCACCGGGTTCAATACGGCCGCTGAAATCCGGATTTTCTCAGTGGCTTGAGCCGCCAACGCCATGCTGACGAATATGTCCCGCTCCAATAATTGGGAATCCAGCATTCCGACGCCGTCGAATCCGGCATCTTCGCACTGGCGAACGAAGTCAGCCACTTCGTTTGCCGGGCCGCAGGGCGGAACCCGGAGGTCAATCTTGATTGCCACTTATGTCACTCCCGTGTGCCGATATTGGCGATTATTATAACTAACCGTGCTGGCCTCGTGTAGCAGTTGATCAGGTCAGGGACGAGCGCCGCTCGATCAATATGTCCCCTTGCCCCCGGTTATCCTAGCGCTCCACATGAAAAGGACTGCCACTCCCATCATGACCACGGCTAAGGAGAACGCTAGGACGTAGTCGCCTTGCCGATCGTACAGCAGACCCCCCAATATAGGGCCGGCCATGACCCCCACGCCCCGCCCGCTCTGCACCACTCCCATCACCGATCCCAGGGTTGAAGAGGGAAACAGGTCAGCCGCTTTGGCCCCCACTGCTATCCCGGCGATTCCGTCGCTGAGGCCGGTTAACCCGACGAAGAGGACGATGGGCCAAAAGCTTTCACCGTCTCCCAGCATCAGTACCACCAGGATGCCCGCCACCTGCATCCCCAGCCCAACGGTGTATATCAATTCCCGACCTACGTAGTCGGACAAGGCGCCGGTAAGGGGGCGGCCCACCAGGCTTATGAACCCTACCACTCCGATGGTAGAGGCGGCTTCCAGATGTGAATAACCCGAAGCTACGAAAAAGGCCACCAGGTGCAAGATGGTCATTTGATGGCCTACAGCAGCTGAAGTTCGGGCTAAGACCAAGCACCAAAGCGGCGCGCCTCTGAGAATCGCCCGGAATTGCTCTCGTCCTGTGGCGTGCTCTGAAACGCCGGGACTCCCGCCGGTGGTGTCTTCGGCTTGGACCGCGTCTCCCGGTATCCCATCGGCTCCGTTTTCTTGCTCTTCTATCGGTGTGGACCTGGACGGTGGACGCCTCTGAAATAGCAGATTGGCCGGGGCGACCAACAGGAAGAATATGGGGCCTAGAACCCGGAGAGCGACACGCCAACCGAAGGCCAAGATCAGCAATTGCGACAGGGGAGCGAAGATGCCCTGTCCTAGTGGGTTGCCGGCATCAGCCAACCCAAGGACTCTTCCCCGTGACTTGGGGAACCAGGGAGCTAGAACGGCCGTGGCGGTAAAAGATGACACGATGGTCTCGCCCACCGTCGCCAGTACTCCATAAAAGAAAAAAAGCTGCCAAAAATCCGATACCAAGCTGCTGGATATGTAGGCCAGGAAGATCACTGCCCCTCCCACCGGGAAGAGGTATCTGGGACCTAACCGGTCCAGTAGGTTGCCTAATAAAGGCGCGACGATAGCCCCGGTTAGGCCACCCACGGAGAATATCGCGGCGGTTGTCGCGGCTCCCCGTCCGAAACTGTCGCGAAGGGCCAAGAAAAGCACCGGGGCGCTGTTCTTCATTCCTCCTTCAACGGTCAGGTTAGCGAAGGCCAACGAGAAAATGGCCCAACCGTAATGGGCATGGCCTCTTAATTTTCGGACAGGTGTTTGCAGCAACTTCTGGCTCCTCTCCTGCGGCTCACTTCAAAGCCAGGCAGCCAGAATAGTATTAACGAGGGTTGAGGCTGTCTGCCGGGAGCCCAGGGATTATACATCTTGGAATTGGGGAAATCCCCCAACCCCCTTTACGAAAGGGGGCTTTGCCAATGTCAGCTTGAGCGCAGCGAAGGGTCTGAGGTGGTGAGGTCAGACTTACGCCAGCGGCCACAGCCCTAGATTCCCCGATTATGTCGAGGACTCACGACAGTGCCGGAGCTTCCGCCCTCGGGGCCTCAGAACGAAGGTTTTGAGCCAAGGCCGAAAAGAGGAAAATGGGAGTTTATCCGTGGTCATCCGAAGTGAGTGGCCCGGCGTGATGGGGGTCTCCTTACCACCTCTCCGGGTGGTGGATGAGTTCGATCAAGTTGCCGTCGGGGTCGCGGAGGTAGGCGTAGTGGTGCCCGTCGGTGTCCTCCCGAACTCCAGGCGGCCGGTCGACGTCGAAGGGGACCTGCACAGCCGTCAGGTGGGTCATCATCCCCTCCCAATCGGGGATCTCCAAGGCGAAGTGGTTGGTCTCCAGATAGGCGGGTTCCGGCGTGACGTGGCAGTGAATCTCCGATGATCCCAGGCGCAACTCCAGCTGTCTGGGGTGCTCGATGAGCTCGGCGTCGAAGACTTTCTGATACCATTCGCTGGTCCGCTCCCGGTCCCTTATGCCGACGTTTATGTGGTGGATGTCGCTGACTCTAGACATATCGCTTTTCTCCTGAATGTATCGAGATCCCGGTTAAGCTGCGTCCAGGTGGAAAAACTCTACTACGTTGTCCACCAGCATCTTGCGCTTCTCGTCCTCGGGCACTCCGGTGAAGATCCGGTCGATAACCGCTTGGGAGTGGGGGTAATCGGACTCTTGATGGGGGAAGTCGGTGGCCCAGATCAACCGATCCACTCCCACGTGATGGCGCATCTCCACTCCGATGGGGTCGTCGAGAAATCCCCAATAGATGTGCTCCTTGATGTACTCGCTGGGGAGTCTCTTCAACGGCTTGAAACCAAGCAATTCCTCGGCCCAAGTGTGGTGCCTCTCGAAGCGCAAGTCGGCCATGTGCAGGAAGAAGGGCAGCCACCCGGCGTGGGTTTCTGCGTAGTACATCTTTAGATCAGGAAAACGGTCGAAAAGACCGTCCAAGACCATCTGCACCACGTTAAGACCGCCCACCCGGTGGAACCGGGACACCTGCTCAGCCAATCCTGAAGTGCCCAGCTTTTTCCGGATCTCGGGGTTCTCGTTGGGATACTTCAGCAATGGGCCGGAGCGTTCGCCCAGCCGGTTCATCTGGATATGGATGGTTACGGGCATGGCCATGTCCTGAGCCGCCGCCCAGAAAAGGTCGTCTTCGGGCGTGGGATAACCCTTGTTGTTTGGAAAGGCGCTGAGCAGAACTCCTTTGTAGCCCAGCCGGGCGCAATGCTCCATCTCAGCCACGGCTCCAGCGGCGTCGGACATGGGAATGATTCCCAGTCCGATCAAACGGTCCGGCGACGCCGAGCAGTACTCCTCCATCAGCCAGTCGTTGTAACCACGGACGATGGACAGATAGGCGTCGTCGTCAGGAATGTTACGCCAGAACCAGGGGCCGCCCACCTGGCAGGGATACAGCACTTCGGCGTCGATACCGTCCAGGTCTTGCTCCTCCATACGTTGTTGGGGCGACCCGGTGCCCGCCGTGCCCTCATAGGTCTGGCCGAAAGGCGTCCAGTTTTCCCGGCCCTTACCGCCGTATAGGTCCGAAGGCACTTCCTTGGCTGTCTCTCCCTCTATGAGCCAGGCATCGCCGCCTGTGGCGGTCCTGATCAGCCGGGGCGCCCGGTCCCGGAACTTTGCCGGAACCCGGTGTATCCAACGTTTGGAATCCACTTCCAGGTGGGAGTCTCCGGAGATGCACTGATAAGCTCTGGCTGCCATAAGCCCCTCCGCGATCTTCTAGCCTGAACTGCCGTTGAAACAGAGGTTAAGGGCAACAGGTAGGATTTGCAAGCGAGTTTACGGGATGGCGACGTTTCGTGCCGAATATCGCTGGGATTGTTTGACATTCATTTGGCTCAATGTTAGAAACGATGTGCATCCGCTGAACCACTCTTTGGGATGGATACCGGCTCTAGATCGAGAATACGCACTTATCGGGAGATTAGAAAATGGCGCTACGGATAACCATGGCTTTCTCGGATAACCCCCGTGTACAGCCCCTAAGGGACGGTACGGTCAAGCCGGAAAACATCGACCTGGAGATGCTGACTGTCCCGCCCAGCGATCTTTTCTATCGGAATCTGGCATTCGATGAGTTCGACGCGTCGGAGATGTCCATCTCCGAGACGCTGTTGGCCAAGGAACGTAGCGACGGGACCAAGTGGGACTGGTCGGCGCTGCCCAGCTTCTTGAGCCGGGGTCATGTTTGGCCCAACCTTTATGTCAATACGTCTTCGGGTATCGAAAGCCTGGCAGACATCAAGGGAAAGCGCATCGGCGTACCAGATTACGATATGACTGCTGCCCTATGGTTCCGGGCGACCTTGAAAGACCTCTATGGCATCGAAGCCAGCGACAACACCTGGTATAACGGGCGAACGATCGAGTTCAGCCACGGCGGTGCTTTGGGATTAGACGATTCTGGCCCCAGAGGGGTGGAGCACCATTGGCTGACGGCCGACCAGACGTTGGACGTGATGCTGGACAAAGGGGAGATCGACGTTTATACGGCTTTCCGCGCCGGCGGCCCGGTGACGACTGGGAACACTACCGTCATCGACCGGTACGGTGGCACCCCCACCGCCGGTAACCCGAACATTCGCAAACTACTCCCCGACGACGGCAAGGGCCTGGTCTACGAGTACCACCAGAAGACGGGGTTCTTCCACTGCAACCACCACGTGATCGTGCAGAACCGCATCCTTCGGGAACACCCTTGGGCGGCGCTAGAATTATTCACGGCGTTGCAGCGCTCCAAGGAAGTGGCCTACGAGCGGGCGCGGCGAGCGCAATCAGCCTACATGTACTTTCCCGGCCAAGATTTCCACGACCAAGACCAGGCGCTGGGAGGGGAACCGTATCCCATCGGAATACGGGCCATGGGGAAGAACGTGGAGAGGGCGATTCAAGGCTCCCTGGAACAAGGACTGATCACCAAACCTATAGCTCTGGAGGACCTCTACTTCCACACCACCTTGAATACTTAGCGGCCGGCTGGGTTCACCGCAGAGGACGCAGGGGATTTAGTATTTAATTTTCTCCGTGCCCTCTGTGATCTCTGTGGTGATAAGAAACGTAGCGATTTAATCCTGAGTTGGAACCTGGTGGGACATTTGGATCTCCCTGCGTTCTTTGCCGGATTGGAACAGGGCCAGCACCACTTCCAGGGTCGCTTTGCCCCAGTGCCCGTCGTTGGAGGGACGGCGTCCGTTGACCACGGCCTGGTAGACTTCATCGATGATGCCGTCGCGTCCGTCGGGTAAGTTGGGCAGCGGGATCTCCCGCTTTTCCTCCTCACCGTAGACCATCATGCCGTTTGGGGTGAGACGCACGTCGCCTTTATCGAAACTGGCCACCAGCGGTCCGCCTAAGATCCATGGGGTGGTACGGCGCTGTCCCGACGCCGCGCCGGCGGGGTCCCGGCCGGACCCGCCAAACCGGCGGTCCCTCTTCATGGCCGTCTCCGCCTCTTTGCTGCCAGCTTCTCGCAATGCCGTGCGGGCCTTGGCGTGGACCGGGGCGTCGGGCCAAGCGTCGCCCTCGTCCACCCGGTAGGTGAGTTCCCGGGAGTTGAAGTGGTCGTAGCCGCTGTAGACAGCCGTGGCGACGACGCCGTTCTCGAACTCCAAGAAGCTAGAATAGCAGCCCGGTACCGGGCGGGTTTCGTCCCACACGCCGGTGGTTGCCCGGACAGTGCGCACCAAGCCCCCGGCAATCGTCCTCAAGATGTCGAACTGGTGAGGGCCTTGGCGCCAGGGCACTCCGCCTCCCAGCTCCGGAGTTAACTCTTCCGCCGTCCGGGGGCTGTACAGCCAGTCGTTGAAATACCAGTAATTGAGCATCCGCAGCTTGCCCAGTTCTTCGCTGACCACCATCTCCCGAATCTTACGGATCCGAGGCTCAAAGCTGTGCTTCACGTTCACGGCCAACTGCATCCCGTTCCGTTCCGCCGCTTGTATCATGACGTCGGCTTCTTCCAGAGTGAGGGTCATGGGCTTTTCCATGTAAACGTGCTTTTTGTTCTCCAAAGCAATTAACGCGTGCTCGGAGTGAAACTGGTTAGGAGTGGCGATGTAGACCACGTCGACGTTGGGACTCTGGCAGATTGCCTCCGCGCTGAGAAAGGTTTCACCTTCATATTGCGTGCGAAATTTGTCCAACTGGTCCTGGTCGATGTCGGCGGCGGCGGTTACGCTGACGCGGGAATGGCGCGCGAATGCGGGGAGCATTTGGCTGGCGCCGCCCCCTAGGCCGATGATTCCTAGATTCAATACCGGTCCGTTGGCGCTTCCTCCGGAACTGGTCATGTCATCTCCTCGATTTCTTATTTGATAGGTAAACTTCGACCAAGAGTCTAGCAATTCCGCTGGGAACAAAGAGACCCCGCTCGCTTGGCTGCTGCGGGGCCTTCTTTAAAATAATTCTACTTAGACTCTTAGCCTGGATCGGCTAATCCCCGGAAAGGACCTCTTCAGCGGTGACGGTGACTGCTCCGTCTCCCCGGCCCAGCACTGGGCTGAACTTAGATGCTCCACCGGCTAACCCAGCGCTGGAAGCCATTCGGCCGAACTGGCCCAAAGCGCTCATGCGGCTGGTTCCTCCCGATTCCTCGGTTGGCAACCTGAGATATTCGTTCTGACCGGGGTCGCGAAAAACGTTCATTGGGTCCTCGCCACGTTCGACCTTGGCTACGTTGTCGAGTAGTTGTTGGCGATACAGAATGAGACCCTTGTCCGACCGGCCAAGGGTCTCTTCCGTACGGTCGGCGATGGCTCCTTGCGTGTACCACATGACGATGTCTTGACCGGCGGTGAAATCCAGGTAGTTCCAGTCCGGCATTCCGCCTGGGGACAATTCGGGCACCGGCACCTGATAGAAGGGTATGGGCTCATCGGCCGCCACTGCCGTGCCCGCCGGTGGCGCGTACGTGTAATACCAGATGTGCAGAGTCTGGTAGTCGTCGATGGGCACCCGGTATTGGAATCCGCCGACCTTGAGCAGATTGGGGAATACCAGAGGATGGCCCAACTTCCAGTTCACATCTTCTTCCGTCTGGCCTTCCAATATGCGCCGTTTGATAATGCCGTGCTCGAATTCATCGAACCCTATGAGTTGGTGCTCGGGGATATGACGGGCCTTCTCCGGTTGCCCGGTCTTTTCCCAAACGTAGTTGGCGAAATGGCCGTGGAGCCACTCGGCGTGGACCGGGTCCACCGAGTTCTCCATTATCTGCAGATAGTTGCAGGGCAGGACCGCCATGCCGATATCCCGGTAGACGTTGTCCCAAACCAGCAGGTCCCAACGGGGCAGCAAGGGAACCGGAGACGGCCCCAAGTAGGCGAATATCAGACCGCCCAACTCCTGCACCGGGTAAGCGGTGGTGGTTACTTTGTCTTTGAAGGCCTCGAAAGGGTCCTCTTTTCGTTCATAGGGCTGATCCAGGCAACGGCCTTCGTGGTTGAAAAGCCAGCCATGATACGGGCAGCGCAGACCCTCATCGTCGGGCATGCCGTAGACCAGGTTTACTTTTCGGTGGGGGCATTGGTCGCCGATGAGTCCATACCGGCCCCTCCGGTCTTTGTACAGGACCAGATTCTCTCCCAGAAGCCGAACAGACCGCGTGGCGTTGTCGTCCATCTGAGAAGCAGCTGCGATGGGTTGCCAATACCGCCTCATCAGATTCCCCATGGGAGTGCCGAGACCTACTCGTGTCAGGCGTTCGTTTTCCTCTGCCGTTAACATCGTTGGACCCTCCTGGTGGAATCTTGGGTCGAAATCACGATAGCAGTGGGTCTGAAGGTTGTCAATTTGGAGAATCGCGGCCCGTTAACGCCGAAAAACTGGGGCTCAGGTTACTTTTCCTTCACGAACATGGAGAGGATGGTGCTGGCAATCTCATCGGCGTTGCGCACCATGCCCGCCATGGCGGGCAGCATGCCCAAAGCGATCTCCGGGTTCTCCGTCACCGCCGTCAAGAAGACAGGCCGTGGCAAATAATAGCAGGCCAGCGGCTCTATAGCGGTGACGTTGGCGGAGCGGGGCAGACCGTCGATGAGTCCGATCTCCCCGAAGGACTCCCCTTGGACCAGGGTTGCTAAATCTACTTCCAGATCGCCGCTGCCCGCCGGTTTGGTTACCTGGGCCATTCCAGACTTAATGATCTAAAGTCTATCGGTGGGTTCGTTTTCCCGGATGACGTGTCCGGCGGGCAAGGAGACCAGATGGACTCTGGAAGCCAACTTCCGCAGGGTCTCCGGGCTCAGGTGCTTGAATAGCTCCACGTTGGCCAGGAAGTTCGCTTTTTCCTCGGTGGTGGAGTCGAAGTTGGTTTGCGCCTGGCCCTGGGCCCTGACACTGGTGGCCCGGACTTGGGCTTGGGGTTCCGGCTGGCAATTAGAGCAATCCACCACGCCGGATCCTTAACACCCAGAGCAAATATCAGCGCCCGACGCGCCAACTTTTCCTAGTCCCTGGCATCCAGAGCAGACCAGGGCGCCACTGCCGTTACATACTGTGCGATCTGCCATCACAATCTGTCCAATCGATTTCCAATCTTGGTCTGGATCGTCTCAACCACCTTATGCGTGGGGCAAAGGACGGGAAATCATGTCTTTTATCCGGCCGGTCATGTCCTTCTGGTCGTAAGCGTTTAAGAGGTTGATGCGGTTCCGGTTAGGGTCCCCGCCATGCCAGTATTCGTAGACCTCTTGTCGCATGCCGAAGGAGGAGACGGCCAGGTCGTGGGCCAACCGGTACAACCTGGACTTATGCTCGACTTCCACGCCCTTGCCGCGCATATATCTTTCCAGGTCAGGGCGAAGCTCGGGGTTAGCCAGGTCATTTTCGCTGGGCTGCATAATCAACCCGGAGCCGCATATCTCCCGAAGAAGCTGGACCATGCGGGCCGATGTCTGGGCGAAATATATGTTCATTCCCGACATTGGACCCAGGGACATCAGTCCTCCTTCGGTCATGAACGAGGTGTGCTCCAAACCGTCCATGGCGTGGCGCCACATCTCCGTGTAGGTAACCATTTCACCCAATTTTGCCCCTACCTCACGATACTCGATGACCCCAATGGACTCGGCGATCATGGTGGCCACCGCGGTCATTAGGCGCATCCGTTCGTGGATCCGGCAGAGATTGGACCAGCCCATGAAATTGATACCCCCGCCGAACCGCTGGAGTAACGGAGCGGCTTCGTACAGCATGAAGATGCGGTCCCAGGGGACCAGGACGTTCTGGAAAAAGAGCATCGAATCCTGTTCGTCGTACAGCATGCCCAGCGGGTGGCCGTAGGACCCTGGCCATTGAGACACCGGTTCCCGGCAAAGGATCTTCATACCGCGGCTGTTGGTGGGAATGGAGAAAGCCAGCACAAAGCGGGGGTCGGCCCGCCTTACAAAAGTTGCCGACAGAGACACATAGGTCTCGTTGCTGATAGGCGCCGCGGTGGCAAGTTGCTTGGCTCCGGTGACGATAATTCCATCCTTGGTCTCCTCCACCACGTGAAGGGCAACCTCCTCTTCCAGGGCCGCTCTTTGCTCGTTCTGGGGTTGGGCACTGCGGTCCACCTGGGGGTCACCGAGGGCGTGGGTGAGGAAGACGTCGTTTTCAGTGCAATAGCGATGGTAGTTGGCGATATTCTCGCCGAAGTCGCAATTGGGGTTTTTCACGGCGCTGAGAGCTTCCCGCGTGTTGTATAGGGTGATGATGTGGGGCGCCAGGATGTCGGGACTGCGTCCAAGTTGTCCCCAGGATTGCTCGTTCCAAACCTCGCTGTTCCGCCGCTTCTTCTTTAAGTCTTCCATGGACCGGGGCAAGAGCCAGGATAGGCTACAACGGTTACCGGTCTCCGGCGAGACAAAAGTCATTTGGTCACGAAACTCGTCGCTTGCCTGAAGGTCGTAGATCCGGGCCAGTTCGTGGGCGATTCCGGAAAGCGCCGGATGGGTAGTTACGTCTTGTACCTTCTCTCCGTCCAACCAAACTTCACGTCCGTCCTTCAAGCTTTCAATGTATCGGGCGCCGGTCATAGCTCCCAGGGAGGAAGTCGCGTCCAGAACCATGGGTTCCCTCCTTTATGCGCTGGACCAGAGGCCGCAGCCGCTATCCGATGGCCGACAGATGGTGTTACGGCCTTCGGGTTTGATTTCGCACGAGACTTAAATATAATATGCGCCGGACTAGGCTATCACAAGAAATGCGGCAGTCGGCACCGATCCGTAGAATCTCCGCTAATTTGGCTTGAAACCTCTACGGTCGTATCCGTGACCTTGTGTTAACATATCGAAAACGCCAGGCTACACGCGAGAAGTCCGCCCATTTTTGAGCCAATCGTCTGATTAGCGAATGCCAAAGACCATCGTATGGTCGTCACTGATCAGCGCATTTTTGATAGATGGAGTTCAATGACCGAAGATACAATCTTTTCCCCAACGGGAAGCCGCATAGGTACGCCGGATATTTCTGCCGAGAATCTACGGCAAGGCATACAAGAACTCCTTTCTGACGGCCCGACGAACGGCGCTAACGGGACGGCGCAAGCCGTAGGCTCTTGGACGGAAGATTACCAGGAGCTCACCGGGTTGATAAAGCAACAAGGTTTGTTGACGAAACAACCCGGGTACTACGCCGTTAACATCATGGTAAGCCTGGGCATGTTGGTGTTGGGGTTATTTTTCCTAACGTTGACCAGCTCCCTCTGGCTGCAGTTGCTTGACGCCGTGTTCCTTGCCACCGTGTTCGCACGGATCGCGTTTCTGGGCCACGACTCTGGACATCGCCAGATGTTCCGGTCGACCCGCTGGAACGACATGACCGGCTTGGCCATCGGATTCCTGTTGGGGATGGAACGCACTTGGTGGGTGGAAAAACACAACCGGCATCACAGCAATCCGAACCAGATCGGCCTGGACCCGGACATCGACATTCCGGTCCTGGCCTTTTCCGAAGAGGATGCTCTGAGCAAAAGAGGCTTCTACCGGTTAATCGTTAAGTATCAGAGTTGGCTTTTTTATCCGATGTTGTCCATGGAGGGAATGTTCGGCCTGAGATTGGCCGGCGTCCTCTACTTGCTGCGCCATAAGGGCAAGTATCCGGTTGTTGAGCAACTACTGTTCGCCGGACACTTTGTGGCCTATTTCGGCATTCTGTTCTACCTGCTGCCCACCTGGCATGCTGTTGCTTTCATCGGGGTCCACCAATTGTTGTTCGGCTTGCACATGGGGTTAGTTTTCGCTCCCAATCATAAAGGTATGCCCATCTTGGAGAGCGGCAACGATATGGACTACTTGACCCAGCAGGTGTCAACAGCGAGGAACATCAAACCTAACCCTTTGGTTGACTTCATGTACGGTGGCCTCAACTACCAGGTTGAGCACCACCTATTCCCCAACATGCCGCGAAACAGGCTATGTGAAGCTAAAAAAATCGTGCAGCCCTTCTGCTTGGCCCGGTCTCTGCCGTACCATGAGACGGGAGTGCTAGGCGCACAGCGGGAAATCCTGAGCTTCTTTCACCAAACGAGCGCGCCTTTGCGGGGAGCACCATACCCTTCGTCTTGAAAGTGTCGAAGGTCCGTGTAAGCAAGGCGGCGGTAGGCTAGCCTCCCCGCTTCTTCCCCGTCTTTTCCTCGAATAGCTGCCAGGTCCGATCGTTGAAGGGATAGTATTTCCCCGGCGAGCATTTCTCAATCTCCAATTGGGCTTTTATCACCCCCTCAACCTCTTCCCGTTCGTGGGCGATCTGAATCACTTCGTCTACGATCGCATGGGGCACCACCACGGCTCCATCATCGTCACCTACCACGGCGTCGCCAGGGCGGACCAGCACGCCGCCGCACTGGATAGCATCGTTGACTTGCCAGGGCCAGAACTCGGCGGGCCCCTGCTTGGCGGTGGTGCTGGCGCTGTAAACGGGGAAGCCGTACTCCTTCAACGACTGACTGTCCCGTGCTCCGCCGTCGGTCACCAACCCGCCGATCCCACGCTGGTGGAGCCGGAAGAATTTGATGTCACCGCCGACTGAACTGTAGGTCCACCTCATGGCGTCGATGACCAGCACCTCACCGGGGCCGCACAATTCAAAGGCCACGTACTCGGCCGACTGGTCCCCTTTGGGTTTGTCTTCGGCTAGGTCCGGCCGGTGGGGCACGAACCGAAGTGTGACGGCCCGGCCGGCCATCTTCTGGCCCAGCTGCAGGGGGCGAGAGCCTTCTACGTATCCCATGGGCCAGTTTTTAACCCACAGGGCATCGATCAGAGTTTGGGTCGGGATTTCCTTCAATATTTCCAGGGTCTTATCGGGAATGGGGGGTAGGTCTGGCATTTCGGTACCTTTGTTCTATGATTGGGCGCATCAATCTTGTTATCCGGTGGTGGGTGCTGCTGAGCGGGGAGATCACCCTAACCCCCCTTTACGAAAGGAGGGCTAGACGTGAAGTCTATCCCTTACTCGGGAACCAGATCGGCCAACCGGGGTATGACGTCTTCGGCCAGCAGGCGGGTAGACTTCTCCCAGCCTTCCTGGTTCTCCAATTGATCGAACACCATGGTAATGATGTAACCGAAGCCGCCCACGTCGTTGTAAAGGGTGCGTATCTTGTTGGCCACCGTCTCGGGTGAACCCACCAGCCACATGTGGTCCGCCAGATAGTCTATGTCCACCGCATCGTCGGGCACTTCAGGATCGTGCTTGAAGATGGGCATCAGGTTGAACTCTCTGAACAGCGGTAGCAGGTAATCGCGCCACACCCGGCCCGTCATGCCGTTGACCGCCGCGTCCCGGGCCTCCTCGTCGGTGTCGGCCACGTACACGTCCCGGCAAAGCCGCCAGTCCTTACGTGAGGGGGTCTTGCCCGACCGCTGCGCTCCCTCCTCCACGGCCTCCCAGTGGCTTCTGATGAAGTCGGGGTTGAAGGCCAGGGTCAGGGGGATGAAGCCCTTTTCGCCGGCCATTATCAGGCTGGGGGATTTGTAGCTCAGCGACGCCACGCCGATCGGCGGGTGGGGTTTTTGAAAAGGCGTGAGGAAAAACTTGAGCGTGCCGTACATGGTGTCGGGGACTTCCACATTCCAGAACTTGCCCTTATATTCAAAGGGCCCCTGGTTCTCCCAGATCTTCAAGATGATCTCCAGAGACTCCTGGGTCATCTCCCGGTGCTGGTTATTGGCCCCGTCCACGTCAAACATGGCCCAATCGGTGGGCAGACCGCTGGCGCCGACACCGAACATAAACCTGCCCTGGGCGATGTGGTCCAGGTAGGCTACCCGGTGCGCCAGTTCGGCGGGATGGTGAAAGGGTAATAGGTGGGCTCCGGGCGCCAGCTTGATCCGCTTGGTGCGCATCAAAGCCTGGGCAATCATTATGTCGGGAGACGGTATGGGCTCCCATGGAGAGGTGAAATGCTCCCCGATCCAAGCCTCGTCGTAGCCCAATTCGTCGGCCAGGACCAAGTAGTCTAAGTCCCACTGGTGGGCGTCGTAGATACTCCGCTCCGGTGGATGAGACGGCATCATAAACAGACCGTAATTCATAACATCCTCCTAGATCGCTGGTTCCATTCGCCCGGCGAAATTCCCCCAACTCTCTTTTAAGAAAAGGGGGGCTCACGGATACTACTCCGGGTGCGGCGCGGCGTCTAGCCAGAACTTTCTCAAACGCGAAGCCGGGGTTACACTCTTGAGGGCACCGCCAACGCGATCGGTCCGGAATCTGTGATTGAGCGAAATAAATTACCAATGAAATCAATAACTGGGAATAGGTCTATTTGAACCAGGAAAGAATCCCAGCCTCCGGTTTGAGGCCAAGACAAAGAATATTTTACGGTTGGTGGCTGACCGGCGTCGCCGCCTTTGTCATGGTTATCGGCACCGTGCCCATATTCCAGGGCATGACCGCTTGGTTTGTGGTTCTGGAAAGGGAATTCGGGTGGAGCCGGGCCCAACTATCTCTCGCCTTCTCGCTAACCCGGGCCGAGGGCACCATTATGGGACCTCTGGCTGGATATCTGGTGGACAAAGTTGGTCCCCGGCGAATGGTCTTATCCGGATTGCCGGTTATGGGCATAGGCTTCATTTTGTTCAGCCAGGTGGACAATCTGTGGCAATTTTACGGGGCATTCGTGCTGGCGAGCATGGGTGCGGGATTCGGCACTTGGCTGCCAATGATGACGGTGTTGAATCACTGGTTCCAGAAACGGCGGTCCATGGCCATGTCCCTGGCGATGGAAGGGTTTGCCCTTGGTGGTGTTTTGCTGATGCCGGCGTTGGCTTGGGCTATCGACCCTGACGAGCCGGACCGGCTGGGTTGGCGGCTCACCGCCGCGGGGATAGGAGTGGTGTTGATCATCCTGGCATGGCCGGTATCCAGGTTGATCCGGAACCGGCCCGAGGAGTACGGACTGCGCCCCGATGGACGCCCGGAAGATCAACCGGAGCCCGGCGAGAGGGCAGGCAGCGGTCAAGGGGAGGGGGGAGGGGGAGTAGTAGATTTCACTTGGCAGGAGGCGCTGCGCACTCGCTCCTTCTGGCTTATAACAATCGGCCATTCGGCGACATCTATCGTGATAGTTACCCTGACGGTGCATCTTGGACCCATGCTCACCGACCTGGGATATTCACTGCAAATGGTGGCTTGGGTGGTGTCCACATATACCGGGGTAGGCGCCGTGTTTACCTTGGTGGGCGGCTATATCGGGGATCGAGTGCCGATGCATCTGGCCCTATTTGGATTTTCGGTGATTCAATCGGCCGCGGTGGTTATTCTAATCTCCGCCGACACGCTTCCCATGCTTCTTTTGTTCGCCGTGGTGCTGGGCATCGGCTTCGGCGGACGGACGCCAATGACCACGGCGATCCGGGGACTCTACTTTGGGCGGCGTGCCTTCGCCAGCATCACCGGTATCTCGATGATTCCGATGAATATAATGCTGCTGGTGTTCCCTCTTTTCGCCGGCATCATGTTCGACGCGGTGGGAAGCTATCAGATTCCCTTCTCGGTTTTGGCCGTAGTAAGCTTCTTCGGCGCGGCGATGTTCCTGTTGCTGGGTAAGCCGTCGCTAAAGGTGGGATGATCCTCACGAAAAACCACCCCCATCCTAATCTTCCCCCATAAAGGGGGAAGGGACTTATCTCCTCCCCCCTTGCGGGGGAATATTAAGGTGGGGGGCCGGCTTAAAGAACTTGAGGAACCGGTTTGCTACTTGATACTAGATGCTAGAAGCTCGCGCAGCTCTGTCACCGAGTCCTGTTGCCAATCTGCCGCTCGAGCCGCGGTGCGCGTCCGGCGCTCCCGGCCGAATTCCTGCTCGTCTATGTCCGGGTTCTCCGCCCGGATCGCCTCCCCAATCTCCTCGATCTCCCGCTCTGCGGAGGCGGGCCGCTCTATCCAGTGACAGATGTACTCGTGGTCTTTGGTGTAGAAAACGGCTACGGGGATGGACATCCACTCGCCGTTCTTGAGGAACTCGTTCATGATGTCGTGGTGATCGTCCCGGGGGAAGATGCTCATTTCCAGACCGGCCGCTTCCGCGACGCGGGCCAGCATCGGCATTCCCCGGATAACGTCTCCGCACCAATCTTCGCCCAGCACCAACATCTTGGCCGGGCCGTTAGGGCGGGCGACTAATTCTTTCAAAGCCGCGGCGTCTTCAGGTTTCACCTGGAATTCGTAGAATCCCTCGAACCGGGCCTTATTCACCTTGATCTGGTCGATGTAAGCGCTGTAGCTAAAGCCCTGTTGGAACCGTTCTGGTGTTACGACGCTGGTTTCCCTAGCCATGATTGCCCTCCATCTTCTTTGGGTTGAATCTACGTTTTAGGGAGCGGCAGATCCGCTGCCGCTTTGGATGGGCCTCCGGCCCATCATCCGATTTCTCAACCGTGGTGGCCCTCAAAGCCGATCTCTACCCGGCCGTCTGGGTAAACAATTATTGGCACAGTGTCGCCGTAGAGCAGGGCTTCGTCGAGGTCGTCCTGGCTCTGATCGACCCGCTTCTCCTCGTACTTGATACCCTGCTTTCCCCAGGAGCTGCGCAGATTGTCGCAAGCGGGGCATACGGTCAGCGTGTATACCACTGGAATATCGGCCATGGTCACCCTCCAATCGGCTATTTAGGCAATTTTACAACCTGGCGTGATGCCTGTCATCTGCCGCTCCCCACGTGGTCAGCAAGAGTCGATCGCCTTGTGTCCCCCAGTCTGCCCGGCTATAATGTCGCTGGCTCGCCGGAGGCGCGTAAACACTCCGGTTTCACCGCCATAAACCGCCAGCGATAGCCCGAGGAGGAGAATATGATCGGTCTAATAGTTACCATCAACATCAAGCCGGAGCATAAAGACGCTTTTATGGCGTCATTGGAGGGCGACGGCCGGGGTTCCAATAACGACGAACCCGGTTGCCTGCAATTCGACGTGCTTCAAGATACCGAGGACGCCAACCGGATATTCTTATACGAGATTTACCGGGACGACGCGGCCCTGGAAGCTCACCGTGCGGCTCCTCATTTCCTTAAGTGGCGGGAAGAGGTAAAGGACTGGTTCGCCTCGGAGATTACCAGGCATATCGCCACGCCGGTTTATCCCAAGGATGCTGACTGGGTCAAGCGGCCAAAGGTTTCGTAAGACAGGATTCCCCAAACCAACCGGTCTGATGCATCGTAGGGGCGGGTTTTAAACCCGCCCCTACCGTTTCCGTTCAATCATTGCCAAGATCTAGGACTGAGACCTCGATCTACCGTTGACGTTCCAGTATGGTCTGCAACGCCCCCACAAACGTATTTACCTCTTCCTCACCTAAGGCGGTCGAGAGGCCGCCAACCAAGTTGGACGCCATTAGGATCCCTTCGTTCATTAGCCCCAAGAATACCTGGCCTCGCAACGCGGCGTCTTCCGCGGCGATGTCCCGGTAATTGACGATGGGCTGGCCGGTGAAGTGGATGCCGAACAGGGATCCTAGACCGGTGACCTGGACCGGCACTTCAAGATCGGAGCATACCCGGCGGATCCCCTGGCGTAGAAGCTCGGTCAGCTCGGCCAGGTCCCGGTAAACGTCGGGGGTAAGGTGCTCCAGGGTTACCGCCCCGGCGACCATGGTAACGGGATTTGCGTTGAAAGTTCCAGCATGGGACACTTTGGGACCCTTGGTGGGGTCGTACAGTTCCATGATGTCTTGGCGGCCGCCAAAGGCTCCCACGGCAAAGCCGCCGCCGATGATTTTGCCCAAAGAAGTGAGGTCAGGAGTGATGCCATAGTATTGCTGGCTCCCGCCCGGCGCTACCCGAAAGCTGATAACCTCGTCGAAGATCAGGACGATACCATTCTTCTCGGTGAACTCGCGCAGCATCGTTAAAAACTCGGCCGTACCGGGGATCATGCCCACCGAACCCATGACGGGTTCGACGATCACGGCGGCCAACTGGTCTTTGTTGTCTTCAAGGATCCTTCGGGCGTTGGCGATGTCGTTAAAGGGAATCACTACCACTTGGTCTAAAATGCCGTCGGCCAATCCCTCGCTGGCTGCCACGGCCTTGGGCTGCTGGGCCGCGCCCGCCTTCTTAACGTCCACTCTAACGCTGACAGTTACCGCGTCGTGGGTGCCATGGTAGCCCCCTTCCACCTTGGCAAACTTGTTCTTGCCGGTGAACGCTCGGGCCGCCCGGATGGTGTTGAGAGTGGCTTCGGTCCCCGAGTTGGTGAATCGCACCAGATCGAAGCTGGGTATGCGGTCGCAGAGCAGCTTGGCCAGGCGAGTCTGATGTTCGTTGGGGGCGTTGTAGACCGCGCCACGGTCTAACTGCTCTTTTACGGCATCCATCACCGGCTGATTGGCGTGGCCTAGAATCAGGGTGGTCATGGTGTTGATGAAATCTAGGCGGTCAACGCCGTCGGCGTCCGTGATATGGCAGCCCGAGGCGGAGGTGACGAATATGGGATAAGGGTCCCAGAAAATAGAATTTCGGCTGTCTCCGCCAGGGAGATATTCGGTGGCTTCTTGCCACCGGGCCTTGGACTTGGGGGTTAGTTCAAGGTAACGTGCCAGTTCGCTATTGGTCGCTGCCATGGCGATTACTCCCTATTGGGCAAGTTAAGATGCAGGATGTGATTCGGTCGACAGGGTTAGGTGACGATGGGGGTGTCGGCTAGCTTGGGAAAGTATATTCGGCGCAAAGCTAAGCTGCCAAGACTAAGTGTAATCACCATAAGAAACAGAATCCCACCTACTGCCATTACGTCTGAGGCGTTGAACATGTCCGCAAGGTAAGCGTTGATCAAGTTAGTCACGGCCATGCTGCCACCCACGTGTACGGAATAAACGCCGGTGACACGCCCGCGGACTTCATCGTCCGTCAGCGACTGGATGATAGCGTGACTTATTGTCATGAATCCGGCCTGGTTGGCACCCATGGCCACAGCCGCCAGTATGGACAATTCCCACCGGGTTGTCAGAGCAAGTAATATCGGCCCCAGGCCGCTGGTAAATCCGAAAACCAGGAACAAGATGCCCCGAGTGGTGGTGTTTCGCACCCCGGCCAAGAAGATAGCCGTGATCAAGGCACCGGCTCCAACCGCACCGATCAGGTAGGATACCCCCACCGAACCTGCAGCCAGCTTCTCTGTGGAGATGGATGGTAGAAGCGACTCGTAGGACATGGTCAGGGCGCAGTGGGCCAGCACTATCAGGACCATCGCGAGTATCTGAGGGTGTCCATAGACGTACACGAAGCCGGCTACCAGGTTGCTTAAGAAGCCCTTTTCCCGGTCGATGACACCCGTGGAGCGGATGTTAATACGCATTGCTGTGATCAGCCCAAAGGCATAGAAACTACTGCATAGCCAGAAGGACGCCATTATCCCGTTGTCATCCAGTATGGCCAAGAAAGGTAATATACCGAGAGCACCCACCATTCGAGAACCCTGCTGAGTGGCCTGGTTCAGTGCGATACCATTGAGCAGGTGCTCTTTGGGGACCAGATTGGGAATCAAAGCCGAGGTGGTGTTCATCCTAAACGAGGCCAGGGTGCCATTCAACAATGCCAGGAACAGTAGGATTAAGAGGCGTCCCTCAATCGCGTCTAGCATAACCATCAGGGCCAATGCTACGTTGTGCAGCATATTTAACGTTAAGCCGACGCGTAGAATGGTTACGCGGTCAAAACGATCGGACATAAATCCTACTATTGGACTTGAAAACAAGCGGGGAATCATGGCAGCGAAGGTTACGAGCCCAACCCAGAGCGCGGCCCCGGTAATTTCGTAGGCCAGCCAACCCCGGGCGATGATGAGGGCCCATTGCGCGGCCCCGGCGAAGGCATTGACCGTCCACAGCCTCCGGAAATCCTCGTATTGAAGGGCAAGAAGATACCGGTCACGGATTGTAGCTAACATATATATCCTGCGTTTGGATGCCCCTAAGTTCCGACTATTGTAACAGTGGCATTCGGGATGGAAAAGACTGTCTTAGTCCAATTTCTTGACGGTTCTCGGGATGCGCCATAGAATTCCCTCGTCGGCTTAGACTTCCGTTCGCAGTGGGACTGTCTAACCAAGGACCGTCATTAAATCCCCCCGCCCATTAGGAGGACCATGCCGTCCCCAATACCCTATGGCGATAACCTGATAGCTCCTTATCGGGTCTTAGACCTAACTGATTATAAAGGGGTTTTCTGTACCAAGATTATGGCGGACTACGGAGCGGACGTTGTCAGAATAGAGCCGCCGTTGGGTGATCCCGGCCGATCCAAAGGGCCGTTTCCCAACGACGAACCGGGAGTCGAAAGCAGTACCTACTTCCTGTTTTATAATACTAACAAGCGGTCGATTACACTCAATCTGGAAACCGATCTCGGACAGACTATTTTCAAGCGTTTGGCGACTAAAGCCGACGTGGTGGTGGAAAGTCTGGCCATTGGGTATTTAAAATCCCTCGGCCTGGACTACGAGTCCTTGAGCGGATCCAATCCGGGGCTGGTCATGGCATCCATCAGCCCCTTCGGACAGACCGGCCCCTGGAAAGATCTCAAGTCCTCCGACCTGATCGCCATGGCCGCCAGCGGCTACATGCAGATCACCGGAGAGCCGGACCAGCCGCCCGTGCGTCAAGGTAACGAGCAGTCCCACTTCCCCGGCGCTCAATACGCCGCGGTGGCCATCATGGCTGCCCTGTATCACCGGGACATGTTGTCGGGAGAGGGCCAGTACATCGACGTCTCGCAACAGGAGGCGCTGATCACCTTCTACACCGATGCCCATCCAGCCCTGGCCTGGATGCAGATGGAACAGAATGTCACCCGGGTGGGCACTAACTCCACCCTGGTGATTCCGCTGGGTGCTTACCCTTGCCAGGACGGGTGGATATCGGCCGGGGTTATCACGCCAAGGGAATGGGATAGCCTGGCCCAATGGATATATGAGGTAACAGGGAACGACGAGATACTGAACGAGAAGTACAAAGGCGGCAACCAGGAGCGGGCGCCCCACATGGACGTTATCACCGCCCTTTTTCTAGAGTTCAGCGCCAGGTTCACCGCCGACGAACTGTTTCATCAGGGGCAAAAACGGAATCTGGTTTTCTTGCCGGTGAACGATGTTTCCGATCTACTGCACGATACTCAACTGGACGCCAGCCATCTGTGGACCGAGTTGAATCACGATCAAACGGGCGTGCTCAAGTACCCTCTGGGAATCTTCGACAGCGAAGACTTCGCCCCGGCCCAATCAGCAGCACCGTCATTGGGACAGGACAACCAATCGATCTACGAAGGAGAGCTAGGATTGACCGCCCAGGAGATGGCCGGGCTTCGGTCGGCTAGGGTTATTTAACGTGGTTATGAAACAGAATCGAATAAGTGGGAACGCTCTGTGTGCCGGCTGCCGGAATGGCTAAACGAGCGTTGGAAGGCATACGAATCGTTGAATTGGGTCCGTACGTGGCCCTGCCATTGACCGGACGAATCCTGGCTTCATTGGGAGCCGAAGTTATCAAAGTCGAAACCAATAAGGTGCTTGACGAGATGGCCTTCATTCCCGCTTGGTCCAAGGGAGCTGGACAGCCGGATTACCAGCGCCACAAAAAGCGCATAACCCTGGACGTTCGGACGGATGAAGGGAAAGACCTGCTTCTGCGGTTGCTCGCGGTCAGCGACGTTTTTATGACCAACTTTCGGCGAAACATCTTGTCACGCTGGGGCGTGGACTTCCCGGAGGTCAGGGCGGCGCGGCCGGACATTGTCATCATGTGGCAAACTGGCCTGGGCGGCAATGGACCCTACTATACCTACAAGTCTTTCGGCATTCTGGTTCAGCATATGTCAGGTGTTTCGTTGATGAGCGGGTCACCCGGATCGCCGCCGGTGGCGGTAAACACGTCGTATTCGGACTACCACACCGGGGTGTTTCAACCGACAGCCATTATCGCCGCCCTGATGCGGCGCGGGATGCATGGAAAGACAGCAACCATGGAGTCGTCGATCTTCCGGTCGGGGGCAGTCACCGCGGGTCCGGCCATCCTGGACTACCAACTGAATAACCGGTTGCCGGAGCGCCGGGACAACCGGGATTCTTCGGCGGCGCCCCACGGGGTGTACCGCTGCCAAGGCGACGATCGGTACTGCGCCATCTCGGTGGAAGGAGACGAACAGTGGGCCGCTTTTTGCCATGTGTTGGGCAACCCGGCATGGACCCAGGAACTTCGGTTCTCCACAGCGTTCGCCCGCCTCAACAATCAAGATGAATTGGACCGGATGGTAGGTGAGTGGACCATCCAACTCACATCAAAAAAGGTAATGGACACCCTGCAACAAGCCGGAGTACCGGCAAGCATCGTGTCCCAAGGCCAAGACCTGCACGACAGCGAACATCTGAAAGCCAGAGATTTCTACCGGGAGACCAACTATTATGTGGCTGAGCGGGGAACCCATGCCTCCCAATGGGACGAGGGGCCCAGCCTCTCATGGTCGATGCCCTTTAATATGTCCAAGACTCCCGTTGAATTTGGCAACTACAGCAACATCGGCGAGGACAATTCCTATGTCTTCGGCGACCTTTTGGGATTGAGTCCCACCGAGATCGCCCGGCTATCTGAGCGAGAGGTAATTTATTAGCTGTCAGCTATCAGCGTTCAGCAGAATAGAAACGAATCGGAGGTGTACCTTTGGACTACGGCCAATACCAGCATATCGTGATAGAGATTCGCGACGGGGTGGCCTTGTTGACCATCAACCGTCCTGAAGTTATGAACGCCACCAATGCCAAGCTCCACAACGAACTCAGCAAGATTTGGCTGGATATGGGCCAAGACCCGGATGTGCGGGTGGCCGTGATAACTGGGGCTGGCAAGGCCTTTTCCGCCGGAGGAGATTTTGAGCTGATCGAGAATACCATCGGCAACGCCGACCTGGTGGCGGCGACCATGCAGGAGGCCAGCGACATTGTCCACAATATGATTAACCTGGACAAACCGGTGATCTCGGCCATCAACGGCGTCGCCGTGGGAGCCGGGCTTGCGGTAGCTTTGCTGGCGGACATTTCCATCGCCGCCGAGGACGCAAGGATAACCGACGGCCACGTTCGCCTGGGAGTTGCCGCCGGGGACCATGCCAGCGTCATCTGGCCGTTACTTTGCGGAATGGCCAAGGCGAAGTATTATCTGCTGACCTGTGACTTTTTAGACGGCAAGGAAGCTGAACGCATCGGCCTGGTCAGCATGGCGGTCCCTTCGGACGAGTTGATGCCTAAGGCCATGGAGGTCGCCGAAAAGTTGGCTGCCGGCTCCCAGTCTGCTATCAGGTGGACCAAGCGGTCGCTTAACCAGTGGCTGCGCATGGCGGCCCACACGTCGTTCGACTATTCTCTGGCCCTGGAGATGCTTGGGTTCTTCGGTGACGACATCAAAGAAGGACTTCAGTCTCTTAAAGAGAGAAGGGCGCCCGAATTCCCGTCGGCCCGGTAGAGGGCGTGTTGCGTGTCTGGCTCGGTGGCCTGTTTTGGCGGTGTAGGGGCGCACGGCCGTGCGCCCCTACGGCACTCCAAGGTTGTCGCATCGTAATTATGCCGTGAATATGATTGGGCATGATTACGAACTCATCCATCTGCACTTCCGCCCGAATGATTTCGGTATACGTCCACTCCTCATGGGCCAACTGGCCCAAGTGATTCAGGGCCATCTCTCCATGTGTGACGGTGCCGAATACAGATTCTCGGCTGTAGGTACATATTGTGACGGAATATGCCCCAGGTTGGGTGAAATCGAAACCTGGCAACCGGATGGACCGCCGTTGGTGGATTTGGGGGTTGTAATTCATTTGCAGGTTCTTCCGGTGGCTATGGGCGCGGGGATAATCTTGCAGCCTTTTGGGACCTGCTTTCAAGTATGTCTTGTCAGGAGTCCGTGTTCGGACCGTACAGTAGATTGGTTCCTGTCTGGTGGCACTCATGCTGCGAGGCCCACTATAATGTCTGTCGGGCTGGAATTTATGGGATGAGGCCGAAAGAGGACTTAATGGATAGTTTTAGCGAGCAGTTGAGGGCTGAGGCGGCGCCCATGTGGAGCAAGATTTTCGCCCAGCCATTCTTACGGGAGATCAAGGACGGTACGTTGCCGTTGGAGAAGTTTCAGTACTACTTGGGACAGGACTATCTATACCTGGAAGGGTTCGCGCGCACGGTGTGCATGGCCCTGGCCAAGGCCCCGGATTCCCAGACATTGGAGGAGTTGGCCCACCGGGTGATGACCCCGGTGGAACGTCCATTGCATCATAAACTGGTGGCCGAGGCCGGGTTGACCATGGAGGATATCAAGAAGGTAAAACGCTCGCCCACCAACACCGGTTATGTCAACCACATGATAACCACCGCGTCTCTCTACGGACTGGGCCCCACCGCGGCGGCTCTGCTGCCCTGCCCCTGGTCCTACCACGAACTCAGGGAGAATTTGGGCCAGTCGGAGCACCCTCTGTACGGTCAGTGGACCCACTTCTACGTGGCGGGTTTGCTACAAAACAGCGTTGATGCCTGGCGAGGCTTCGTGGACCAGGCGGCGCGGGAGGCAAGTCCCCAAGAGTTGGAGGCGATGCGGGAAGCATTCATGATCAGCAGCCGCTACGAGTACATGTTCTGGGACATGGCCTATAACATGGAAGAGTGGCCGGTTTAGGGCACTGTGCAAAAAGTATGGGCGGGTTTGATACCCGCCCATACGCGCATTCGCATTGCCGCCTGGTGCCGCTAAGGCGCCATCCTTCCTGGCCCCCACCCGTAAGGGATGTTGACCAGGTTGGGTTCAAGTTCACGGATGTTGGTTTGGCCGCAGTAGGACATTGCCCGGTCCACTTCTTCCCGCAATAGTTCCAGTACGCCATGGACACCGTCGGCGCCGTTCACCGCTAGTCCCCAGAATAGAGGCCGGCCGATGGCCACGGCCCTCGCTCCTAAAGCCAGCGCCTTGATAACGTCGCTGCCCCGGCGCACTCCCGAGTCGACGTATACCTCTGCTTGGCCTTTAGCGGCCTCAACGACCTCTGGCACCATCTCGATGGCGCCCATGGTCGAGTCCATCTGCCGCCCGCCGTGGGTGGAAACCAAGATACCGTTGACGCCGTTCTCCACTGCCACGTGGGCGTCCTCGGCGGTCCTGATGCCCTTCAATACCAAGGGCAGGGAGGTTAATCCACGCAGCCATTCCAGATCTTTCCAGGTGATGGGAATGGCGCGGGAGACTTCCCAGCCGGGGGTTTCGTCGGTACCGCTGATCTCGCTTTGAGGGCGGTCCATCGCCCGGAAGTTACCCAGCTCAAAATTCCGGGAGTATTGGTTGCGAAGGTCCCGCTCTTTGGGGCTCGGGGATGGGGTGTCGACGGTCAAGCAGATCGCTTTGAAGCCTGCCTCCTCGGCCCGGTGGACCAGCATCTCGGTAAGGTCATATCCCCGGTGGTAAAGCTGGAACCACAGTGGGCCGGTGGCGGCCTCGGACACCTCTTCCATGCTGTAGTTGGATGAGGTGCTGAGCATCATCAAGGTATCGGACATCCCGGCGCCCCGAGCCGTCGCCAGTTCGCCGTCTGGGTGGGCGACCATGTGACTGCCCGCCGGGGAGACCATCACCGGCATGCTGATCTTTTCGCCCAGCACGGTGGTGGAGATGTCCCGTTCGCCGATGTCCCGCAGGAAACGGGGGCGCAGGGTCAGGTCCTCGAAGGCCGACCGGTTGCGCCGTGTGGTGAACTCGTCCATGGCCCCGGCGTCGATGAAGTCCCAAGTGTCGTGGGAGAGGGTTAGTTTGGCCCTGGCCTCGTAGTCGTAAAGATTGATGGGGTCCATGCTCATGTTCATCTCCTGGACGGCGGGCTTTTTAGCTTAGAAGGATATGGGTCCGGGTCCCCAACCCGCCGGAATGTTGACCAGGTTGGGCTCCAGTTCCTGGATGTTGGTCTGGCCGCAATAGGACATTGCCCGGTCGACTTCTTCCCGCAACAGCTCTAGGACGCCGTGTACGCCCTCGGCTCCATTCACCGCCAGTCCCCAAAAGAGGGGTCGTCCGATTCCCACGGCACGTGCTCCCAAGGCCAGCGCTTTAATCACGTCGCTGCCCCGGCGCACTCCCGAGTCCAGGTAGACCTCCGCCTGGCCTTTGGCCGCTTCCACGACCTCGGGCAGCATCTCGATGGCGCCCATCGTCATGTCCATCTGCCGGCCTCCGTGGGTGGAAACGAGGATACCGTTGACGCCGTTCTCCACGGCCATGTGGGCATCTTCGGCGGTCCTGATGCCTTTCAGAACCAGGGGCAAGGAGGTCAATCCACGCAGCCATTCCAACTCCCGCCAGGTAAGAGGGGTGGTGCTGGAAACGTTCCAGCCGGGGGTTTCGTCGGTGCCGCTGATCTCGCTCCGGGGCCGGTCCGAGCCTCGGAAATTACCCAAGTCGTGGCGCCGTTCGTACTGGTTGCGCAGGTCCCGTTCTTTAGGACTAGGGGACGGCGTGTCCACGGTCAAACAGATCGCTTTGAAGCCTGCCTCCTCGGCCCGGTGGACCAGCATCTCGGTTAGCTCATAGCCGCGATGATACAGTTGAAACCACAGGGGAGCGGTAGCAACGTCGGCCACCTCTTCCATGCTGCAGTTGGAGCTGGTGCTGAGCATCATCAAAGCGTCGGACATGCCGGCGCCCCTCGCCGTGGCCCGTTCTCCATCCGGATGTGCTTTCATGTGTGATCCCGCCGGGCAGATGAAAACGGGCATGCTGACCTTCTCGCCCAGCACGGTGGTAGAGATGTCACGTTCGGTGATGTCCCGCAGGAAGCGGGGGCGCAGGGTCAGGGACTCGAAGGCCGACCGGTTGCGCCGGGTGGTGAACATGTCCATCGCTCCAGCGTCAATGGTATCCCAGTCGTTGTGGGGCAGCGTAAGCTTGGCTCGCTCTTCGTAGTCGTATAGATTGATGGGATCGTTGCTCATGGTGGCCTCCTGAGGGCGTTGGGTAGCAATCAGCCGTCAGCGGTCAGCATGCGGCTGATGCGGCGGCTCTTGGCAAAACCTTCCTTACTCTAGCGGGTGGGCCGGGCGGTGGCAACCCATAGATAGAGGATAGAATTTATTGGGATGACCGTCTGACGGGGATGGGCGTAAGGGTGTGAGTGTTGACTGACGCGGGTGCGGGGCTATGGACACGGCATGCCGTGCCTCTACCAGGATGCATGAACCACTCCTCTGGCGGACAACGCATGTAGATGCTCGGCGGGGCGATTGGTTCGATGAATTAAAAAACAGAGGCGGGTTTTAAACCCGCCTCTGTCAGTTCACGCGATGTAGCCTGGTATCTAGTCTTGGCCCATAGTGACGGGTATCACGCCGGGTAGCCACCACTTTTCCCAGCTTTCGTCCACCCGGTCTTGGAAGATCTTGATGTCTTCCTTGGTGAAGTGGGCGAACCGGCCCTGGCGCATCAGGTATTCCTCTACCGGCTTACGTTTCCGGATGCCCCTGGCGATGGCTCGAGATGGGCCGTTGAGGGTCAACTCACCTTCTATGATCTCGTACTGCACCCACAGCCCGGTCTCTACGATCAGCATGCCCAACTCGTGGGAGAACTTTGGGTCGTAGTCCCAGCCTTTGGGGCAGGGGTCGATGCTGTGGATGAAGGTGGGTCCGCCGATGGTCAGCGCCCGGCGGATCTTGTTGTTGAAGTCCAATCCGTAAGAGCCGTTGGCGGTAGCCACGAATTTGACGTCGGGGTGGCCCACGGCCAACATGGGCGCCGTGTTTTTCTTCCACCGTTTGTTCATTATTCGGGTTTCTTTTCCCGGTGGGCTGAAGGTGGTGTTGGCGCCGTAGGGAGTGCTGCCCGATGCCTGGATGTCGGTGTTGGCGTAGGACTCGTTGTCGTACATCAGGATCAGCAGGTTGTATTCGTCGTGCTGCAATGCTGCCGAGATAGCGGCCAAGCCCATGTCGGCGCCGCCGCCGTCGCCGCAGAAGGCGATTACGTTGATCGGCTCTTTATGCATCTTGCCTTTGCGCATCATCGATGCCAGGCCGGCGGCGGTGCCGGTAGCGGCCGAGCCGGAAGATCCCAACTGGGTGTGCATCCACGGCACTACCCAAGGAGTGCTGTAGTAGGTGGTGTTGGCCACGTACATGCAGCCGGTGCTGCCCACGACGATGGTCCTCTGGCCCGCAGCCTTGATCATCAGGCGCATCACCAGCGCGGACTCGCAGCCCTGACAGGTGCGGTGGCCGGAGGTGTAGCCTTCGGATATGGGTATATTCTTAACACCTTTAATCTGGGGAAGGTCTTGTACCGTAGTCATATTAATTATCCCTCACTCCAATCCAGGTGGCTTCCTGTTCGATTATGCCAGTTTCGATGGCTTTTTGCACGATGTCGACCATATCATTTACGTCGGTGACGTGGACCTCGCGGCCTCCCAATCCGGCGATGAAGTTCAGCATCAGAGGCCGCTTCTCCATCGGGTATAGGGCCGAGCGCAGTTCGGTGAACAACACCCCGCCGTAGGATGGAGCGCCGTAGGAATAGTCGCGGTCGACTACACAGACGGCTTTGCACTTGGTCAGAATCTCCTGAAGCTCCTCGGTGGGGAAAGGCCGGAAGAACTTCACTCTAACGAAGCCTATCTTCCTGCCTGCCTCTTGGAACCGCCTAACGGCAACCCGGACGGGCAACGCCAGAGTGCCCATACCGACGATGATTATATCAGCGTCTTCGGTCATGTATTCTTCGACGAAGGGACTAGGGTCTCCCCGTCCGAATATCTCTTTAAACTCTTCATAGGCTTTTTTGATGACCCCAACGGACCGGTGCATGGCTTCGTCCGATTGACGGCGCATCTCCATGAGCCAGTCTTCGTTCACCTGGGGCGCGATCGTTATCGGGTTGTCCGGGTGAAGCTGAAGCTTTCCCCGATCATATGGCGGCAGAAACTTGTTGACCTGTTCGCTGGTGGGTACGTTAACGATGGCCTGGGAGTGGGTTAGGAACGAGCCGTCGCAACTGACGGCGAAGGGGAGGAAGACGGTGGGGTCTTCCGCCACCCGCCAGGCCAGCAGCGCGATGTCCAAAGCTTCTTGGGCCGTGGCGACCCAATAGAGCATCCAGCCCAGGTCCCGCACGGCCAAAGCGTCGTTGTGCTCAACTCCGAATGCGCCCGGGTCGTCCAACGCCCGGTTGCCTACCATGGCGACCACGGGCAACCGGAGACCGGCGGTAACCGTGATTGCTTCGAAGGCGTAGAACCAGCCCACGCCGCTGGAGCCGGTGAATGTCCGGGCTCCCACGGAGGAGGCATGCTTGACAATCTCAAACTGAGAGTGCTCGCTTTCGGCTACGATGAAGTCGCAGTCGAAACTGCCGTCAGCCTTGAGCTTGGAAACGTACTGCATAACGGTGTCGTAGGGACGGATAGGATACGCGGTAATGACGTCCACATCGGCCAAAGCGCAGGCCAGTGCGATGGCCTCACTGCCGCTGATCAGCTCTTCCTTCTCTGTCTGGAACAGCTCGTTCGTCGCTGTAGTAGTCATTACGCATCCTCCGACGCGGCGATTTCTTCGGTGTAACCACCGACATGGTGGAAGCCGTGGGTGCGGGTTTCCGCTTTCTGCTTATCCACCAGGGCGGTCATCCACTGTTGGTAAGAGGGTTTGTCTTCCTGCCAGGCTTCCCACTGGCTGCTGTTGTCGTTGAAATCGGCTTCGCTGACCATGGTCACGCAGTCGGGCACCGGGCACACGGCTTCGCATACGCCGCAGCCGCAGCAAGACTCCATGTTGGCGTCGTACAGCCCGTCGGGCGTAATGTCGAAACAGGTGTCGGGACACTGCAGCCAGCAAAGTGTGCATTTGATGCAGGTCTCAAAGTTAATCACCGGGCGCATGGACCGGGTGCTATATTTCTTGAACACTTCGTTCCGGTCCGGTTGGAAGCCCTCGTCGCCGCCACGGAAGCCGCCGCCCTTGCCTTGGGCCCGGATGACCAATCCTTCCTCCATGGTTTGCCAGCCAAGGAGTTCGAATTTGTAGGGTACCTCGGAATTTCCCTCTCCCGGCTCGACCGTCCGGATCGTGGCGACATCGTAGGCTTTTTGCGCCGAGGCCAACTTGGTTTCGCCATTCCCCTGCTCGTCCAAAGCTTGGAGCATGGAATCTATGCTGAAAAGCTGAGGGCAAACATTGCAGAGCGTGCCTAGGATCCGGGCGTCGGTGTGGTCGTCTTTGTACACCCACAGGCCGGAGAAGCTTACCGTGCTCTTGATAATGGACAGGTCGAAGGGAGTGTCCTTCTGGTGGATGTCCTCGACCAAAGAGTCGGCATCCTGGCGGGAGGTCACGATCAACGTCCCGTTAGGCTTGGTTAGCTGATTGATGGGTTGTAGACCGTACCAGGCCCAGGACTCGATCCCTTTGCACATGGTGTCGTCTACGTTGATGGTTACGTCAACCTCGGTAGGTTCGTAACGTGCTAGAACTTCCTCCAGTTCTTCTGCGTCGTCGGCTACCACGGCGAACTGTTTGGCCGGGATACCATTGCGCTCCGGGGAGTCGCCGTACCGGCCAAAGGCGGTGCCGATCTTGCCCTCCTTACGCGCGGCGAACACTATGGACCGTACGATGTTCCGGGCCAGGGTTCTTTGGAATATACCGCGGTATACAACCTCCACGGCAACTGTGCTCATGGCTATTCCTCCAAAAGATTCTGTTTAGTTAACTTTGACTATTGGGCTGTCAGCTATCGGCTTTCAGCGGTCAGCAGCTTCTCCCGAACCAGATTTCCGTTCAGGGATTGAGAATCGTTGCCAGTCCCAAAATCCTGATGGCTGAAAGGTGACTGCTGATAGCTCGATACGTTTTCCGGTTCCACGGTGGTCAGGTGGTATTCCATCGCCCGGCGGGCCCCCTCAGCGTCCCCGTTGTGAATCTTGCTGAGGATCTCCCGGTGGGAATCTAACGAGCGCTGGGGACGTCCCGGCTCCTGAAGCGATTGGTCACGTGACCGCCGGAGAATGTCCTCCACCGCACTGACTACCTTAACTAGCGCCGAGTTGTGTGTGGCCGAGGCCATAGCGAAGTGAAACGATGTGTCAGCGTCGACTCCGGTGCCTCCCCCGGCGATTTGCCGGACCTGCTCCTCCAAGATACTCTCAAGCTCGGCTACTTCTTGCTCATTGGCCCGCTGGGCCGCCAATGCTGCGATCTGTGGCTCAAGCATGTGCCGCATCTCGAATATGTGTTTCAGATTGTCTACCCCGGTGTCGGCCCCCGATGTAAGGGTTGAAGCGATCAGCGCCACCATAGATTCCAGGTTATCCGTATTGATAAACGTCCCGGAGCCACGTTTGCTGATCACCAGGCCTTGTAGCTCCAGGGAGCGGATAGCTTCCCGGACTGAACTGCGGCTCACTTGAAGCTGTTCGGCCAACACCCGTTCGGATGGCAGGCGCTCGCCGGGCTTCAATACGCCTTGACGTATCAGGGAGCTGAAGTGCTGCACGATGTCCTCGTATAACCGGCGGCCTTTAATCGCGTGATCCGTCATATACTCCTGGGAAAGTGGTCAGACCAATTCTACGCTGGGATTATACACCACCAGGCGTAATTGTCAAGAATCGGGGAGACTCTAAACGGCTGAGAATAAACAGAGCCGGATATTGATATGTTTCCTGGATAACCCTGAACAGGAATAGTATAATCGGGCTGTTTTAACTCCCCATAAGGGGATGTTTAGAGGGCTAGCCAACTTGGATGATGTAATCGTGGTGGGCGCCGGACCGGCGGGTAACAACACCGCCTTGGGGTTGGCAAGGGAAGGCTACTCTGTAACCGTCATCGATTCCCGGCAAGAGATAGGGGATAAGCTGTGCACCGGTCTTATCGGCCGGGAGTGCGCCAGCCGTTTCCCTATAGATCCCGCTCTGGTTTACCGGGAACCCCAGTCCGCCCGGTTGGTGGCCCCGGGCGCCGGCCCGCTCTTCTTTGAAACAGCCAGACCCCAGGCCTGCGTCGTCGACCGAGTTGCCTACGTGGCGTCTTTCGCCCAACGGGCCCGGGACGCCGGGGCATTGTATCTGCTTGGAGAACGGGTCCACCGGATAGTTTCCCAAAATCAGGGTGTCACCGTGATTACCGGCCAGGGAAGCCGCCAGGCCCGGGCCGTGGTTCTGGCCACCGGATTCGGCTCACCGCTGGTCCGCCAAGCCGGATTGGGCTCGGTTAGCGATTACGTTACCGGCGTTCAAGCAGTGGTTTCCACCGATGGTGTGGATGAGGTGGAAGTGCATCTGGGGTCAGACGTAGCGCCGGGGTTCTTTTCCTATCTGGTCCCCACGCTGCCAGGTCGAGCCTTGGTGGGTCTATTGTCACGGAAAAAAGCCCAAACCCGGCTGACAAACTTCATCCAGAAACTCCGCCAAGCCGGCAAGATCAAAGAGGTGGTTAACGAGGCCGCCACTTGGGGGATTCCTCTAAGGCCCTTGAAACGCACTTATCTGGACCGGATGGTGGTAGTTGGGGACGCGGCAGGTCAGGTCAAGCCAACAACCGGAGGCGGCATCTATTATTCCTTGCTGGCCGGCGAGGCCGCCGCCCAGGTATTGTCTGAGGCGTTGGCCGACGATGACCTTTCTTCGGGCAATCTCAGCCGGTATCAGTCCCGCTGGCGGGACCTGCTGGCCGCCGAGATAGAGGTAGGATATTCGGCGCGCCGGCTATACGAATTTCTAACTGACCAGCAGATCGGCGCGTTGGTGAAGCGGGCCGCCGCCAATGGCTTCAACAGCGAGCTGGTTGATGCTTCGGAAGGCACGTTTGACTGGCACGGAAAGATGATTGCCCAAATAATGGGCAATCCGGGATTGGGCGGTGCGTTGCGCTTGATAAACCCGCTTTTGGCCCGCCTGGCCCACCGCCCCGATATCGGAACTGCCCAATCCCAGACCACACCCGCCTATCACGACTGACCATAGACGATCGTATCGAGCCGTCTTTGAGGAGTAGAGGCACGGCTAGCCGTGCCTCTACTCCATTTAGATTGTCATTCCCCCGCAATTGACAACCTGCCGTCAATTGATTGAAGATGTGAACGAACGCTGAACAATAACCTACATTAACAATGCATGTGTCTCGATGAGTTGATATGACTCTATCTACGGTTAGACGGCGAGTATTCGTGGTTGTTTTCGTAACGATGGCCCTGATGGGATTGTTGGGGCCATTGGTGGCGCGGGCTCAAGCTCCCCACGTTCTGATTCTGGATGTCAGCGGAATCATCAACCCGGTCAAAGTTGGATACATCTCCCGGGCGATCGAACGAGCGGTGCAAGACCGTAGCACCATGGTGGTTATCGAGTTGGATACGCCGGGCGGTTTGCTTTCATCCACCCGGGAGATAGTGCAATTGCTTCTGGAATCTCCGGTGCCGGTGGCGGTTTACGTTTCCCCACAAGGCGCCGGGGCCGGCTCCGCTGGCACGTTTATCACCGCTGCCGCTAACTTTGCCGTCATGGCGCCCGGGACCAACATCGGGGCGGCCACGCCGGTCTCCTCTACCGGACGAGACTTGGAGGAAACCCTGGCCAGTAAGATCGAGAACGCCGCCGCCGCGCTGATCCGCAGCATCGCCCAAGAGCGGGGCCGCAATGAAGAGAAACTTGAGGAAACGGTAAGGGAAGCGGCTTCATTCAGCGCCAAAGAAGCGGTGGAGTTCAATATAGTGGACTTCGTCGCCGAAGACCTTAACGGGCTGCTGGCCCACGTGGATGGGTTGGAAGTGGAGACTTCCAGTGGATCTAGGATTCTCGACACGCGGGATGTTGAACCGAGGCGATTCGGCAAGAATCTGCTGGAGTTGTTCTTAGAGGTCATATCCGACCCCAACGTCTCTTTTATCCTGCTTACTCTGGGTAGTCTGGGCCTGGTCATTGAGTTGTTTAACCCCGGCCTCATCGCCCCGGGGGTAGTCGGAGCTATCTGCCTGCTGCTAGCGTTTCTGGCGGCGGGTAATCTGCCAGTTAACTGGGCGGGGGTAGTGTTCGTTTTGCTGGCGGTGGTCTTGGTGATACTGGAAACCCAAGTGAGTGGGTTCGGCATCCTCGGCGTCGGTTCAATCATCAGTTTTGTTGTCGGCGGTCTGCTGCTGTTCAGCCAATTTGGCGATAGGTCTCCGACTTTGCCAGAGGTGTCGGTGAGCCTGTGGCTCATTGGCGGAATGGCTGCTACCTTGGCGCTTGCCGTGCTTTTTATCGTTAGGTCGATCTATTCCTCCCGAATGGCGACAATCGGATCGGCCGATGCGGTATTGCTGGGCTCAGCCGGTATTGTTGCCAGCGATTTGGCGCCTCGAGGCCTGGTGCGACTGGGAGACGAAACATGGACAGCGGTCAGCCAAGATGGTACCGTTATCCCACAAGGGGAACCAGTCAAAGTAATCAAGGTTGACGGCTTGATTCTGACAGTATCACCGTCAGATGATACGAATAGATGAAGGATTCCCTCATTAGGAGGTAATCATGGCGACAGGCATAGTTGTAGTTAAGCAGTACGAACGGTTGGTGATATTGAAGTGGGGGCGCCTACAAGTCGTTGCCCAACCTGGGTTCCGTTTCCTGATTCCTATCATGTACACCGGGCGCTTGGTGGACACCAGGGAGCAGGTAGACCGAGTGCCCACTCAAAAATACATCACCAAGGACAACGTGGTGGTGGACATGGACTTCGTCCTCTATTTCAAAGTGGTGGAGGACGAAGCGGAAAAATCCGTTATGAATGTCGCCGACCACCGGGCCGCCGTGCGGGCATTGGCGGTGGCCGAACTGAGGTCAATCATAGGAAACATTACCCTGGCTGAGGCCCTGGCCGAACGGGAACGGATACAGAACGAACTCCAGATCTCGCTGGACCAAAACACCGGACGCTGGGGCGTGAAAGTGCAGGGTGTGGCCGTAAATGAGATCGACCCTCCCCAGGGGGTGAAAGCGGCGATGGAACGGGAGAAATCCGCCGAGGCCATCAAGACTGCCGACATCACCGAGTCGGAAGGGCAGCGCCAATCTCAGATCAACCGGGCCGAGGGCGAGAGGCAAGCGGCCATCCTGGAAGCCGAGGGCGATCGCCAAGCGGTGATCCTTAGAGCGGAGGGGGAACAGCAAGCCCAGTTGCTGCGGGCCCAGGGTTTCAGTTCGGCATTGGATAATATCAACCAGGTAGCTAACTCCGTTGACGCTAAGACGATGAGCTTGCAATACTTTGAAACCCTAAAGGATTTGGGGAATAGTCCATCGACAAAGTGGATATTCCCCATGGAGTTCACGTCGATGCTGTCCGGCTTCCTGGGCATGGGCAACTCTAAGGACGGGAACGACGGAAACAGTTAGGCCAGTTTAGTATCCACAATGTCTGGTTAGGACGATCAAGACAAAATGAGGGCCGCGCTTCACCCGAATAAGATAGGGTAGCGCGGCCCTCTTGCGTTTCGGCGGTTGATTTGGCTCAGGCGGATTCTGGCTGGACCATCCCCAAGTCGCCGTCGTCGCGCCGGTAAAGCAGACTATACTCGTGGGACTCAGTGTTCATAAACATGAAGAACTTATGGCCCAGAAGTTGCATCTGGAAGGCTGCTTTCTCCACCGTCATGGGTTCATCTGAAATCGTTTGACTCTTACCAGATTGCCGGCGCTTAATACTTCGCTTCCGTCGTAAGCCGGGACTCGGGAATCGTCCTCGGCCTGCTGGGCCCCCAGCGGGACGACCTGCCTGGCTCTCTCGCTGCGGTAGGTCAGGCTCTTGTAACGCTCGATTCTTCTATCCAGAACTCCGGCCACCAGATTGACTGCCTCTATGGCGTTTGCCGCCCGTTGCTCAGCCCGGAGCAATGAGCCGCCCACGTTCAATGTCACCTGGACCGTCATGCGGTCGTCTTGGGAGCGGGTCGGCTGGGAGGACAACTCCACCTGCACACTGGATATAGCTGAGAGATGCCGGATGATGCCGCCAAATTTCCGTTCGATATGTGCCCGGAGTTGTTTATTTACGTCGACGTTGTTCGCGTTTATGTTCAATTCCAAAACAATGTGCCTCCCGGGAAATCTAGGGCCAATCGCTATCCCCTACATCTAGTCTAAGCTCGGTTTGAGCGTTAAATCAAGGATTCTTCCGGGAGTTACGTTCGGTGTCCGGTTGAGGCTCTCCCCGCAGACCGGCGCTAGGGCGAAACGTTTGGCCCGGAAGGCTACTATTCGAACCGGCGCAGGGGCATTAAGCGGCAACTTTGGCGGTGTGGTTTTCCATAGATAAAGAATAAGACACGATTGCTCTTGATTCGGTGGGGTTGAGGGAGAACCTAGGCAACTAACTAGCGGGGGTCAACTCACCCTTGGCCGCTTTCCAAGGGTGAGTCATGTTAGTGGGGCGGAATTCAGCGGGGCAGGCGAGGCAGAACCAACCACCCTTCTTCACCGGTGCCCAACATATCGGTTTTCTCCTGGAAGTGGAGCAGGGCGGTGTAGGCGTTTATAACCGCGTCGCAGGTATTTCGGTCCAACTCGTCCACGTGTTTGTCCAGGCCCTTCACCAAAGGTGTGAGGTTGTCTTTCATGAAAGGCAAACTGCCGGGGCTGCTTTTCGGAGGCACTTTGTCGCCGAAGAGGATCGTCTTGGTGGCGTGGGGATAAACCTCAATCACTGTATGACCCTGTTCGGTTAATTTACGGCTGATGTCGATGCCCCGGTAGATCAATGTGCGGATGATCGAGCGCTTGTTTGTGAAGAAGCAGCTTATGCCCATGCGGGAAAGCTCCAATTCCGCCTGACGGCCCTTCTTCTGGGGAGTTATGGTTTGGCAGGAGCAGGTGGTTTCCAAACAGCATAGACCGGTGGGCAGACTCAGCGGGGCCCCAATGGCGATCAAGCTGGGTTTGTGGGTTTCCCCCATTTGCAAAAGCTCGCTGTCGTCGCTGAAGCTACTGAGGAATGACAGGTGTGCCCCGTCATCCAAGGCTACTACCGAACTGGGACGCTTTGGCGAGGCTCTGAGATCAACACCAAATATCATGTCAAAACTCCGAAGGTGAGACCGATTAATTATCGCAGTTCTCCAGAAGGAGACAGCGAGGGTATCTCACCAGATTTCACGGTTTTATCCGGGAAGCCGGACGCCGGGAAGTCTAATCTTCCTTGGTAAATAAAGAGCCGAGCAATCCAGCTGGTCCGTTGAACTTGGCCAGGAAGTCTATTGCTGAAGAAAACGGTTCCGCTTCTTTGCCGGCCACTTTCTCCAACATCGCAATCAAGGTTGGGTCACCCTCGACTAAGGCTTTCAATCTGCGTCCCACCTCCTCCTCCACCGCCTCCAGAAATTCTTGCTTGCGCCGCTGGGCTCGAAGTTCGACCAGTTTCGCGGAGGATGCCAGATAATCCCGATGCTCTTGAACTTTAGACCAGAGCGCTTCCATGCCTTCACCGGAGAGGGCCTGGGTCTTTAATATGGGAGGGTCCCAGTCTCGATGGGAAGAGTCCAACCCCAGGTTTGCTCTTATTGCGGCCGCCATTTGATCGGCACCATCACGGTCCGACTTGTTAACCACGTAGATGTCGGCGATTTCCATGATGCCAGCTTTTAGGGTCTGAATGGCGTCGCCAGATTCGGGCATCATCGTCACCAAGACGGTATCGGCAACCTCCATGATGCCGAGCTCCGACTGCCCGACGCCCACAGTTTCCACCAGTACCACGTCCGTCCCCCAGGCGTCCAAGAGCCGTACCATCCCCTTGACGATTCTGGGCACTCCCCCTGTGTGCCCACGGGTTGCCACGCTACGGATGAAGACTCCGTCATCCAGGTAATGGCGCTGCATTCGTATGCGGTCCCCGAGGATAGCTCCGCCGGTGAAAGGGCTCGTGGGGTCTACCCCGATTATGCCGACCTTTAACCCTTCTTGCCGCAGCAACTGGGTGAGCCGGTCGACCATCGTGCTTTTGCCGGCCCCAGGTGGGCCTGTGATCCCCACGGTATAGGAGCCACCCGTGTGGTGGTCAATGGCCTTGAGCACCTGGGCAGCTTCCGGGGCGCCCCTTTCTAGTTGGGAGATTACTCGGGAGAGTATGCGCCTGTCGCCCGCCAATAACTGTTCTGAGATTTCCGTCATCGGCAGGTACTCCGGAGCCAACCAATCGGCTGGTGAACCGGGGTATTGGAGCCTGCGTGGACTCTAGCATCCAGCCATAGTGCCGTCAATAGAATGAGTAGGCCTGGATAAGTATCCATAAAGGGTGGATAACTCATTATGGCGGTGGGCATTCGCTGGGCCCCTAATGTGAACGTTAGCCAGATTGCGTAAGGTACGTCACTATTGCAAGCGTAACCGTTTAGGCAGCATCAAGATGATATTCAAAACTTGCCGTGTGAGACGTGAAAACTATCTCTAATCAGAATAATCCCGGTGGCGGGGAGAAAAGCCTCGGGCGCGGCGGTCCTATCCGGAGAGCCATGGCAAATAATGGGTCAGTGATGAGTGCCTTGGAAGCCGAATCCTTTGGCGTCCGCGGCGATAAGCAGCTCAGGACGGTTACCCCACCTTCGAAGGAAGCGCCCAAAGTTCTTTCGGCTCAGCTCATCCCGCTGATTCTCGTCCAGTTCGGTCCATTGCCGATGCTCGTGCCGGACAAAGGGCAGGGATCCGTCCGAGACGATGCGATATCCCTTGTCTTTGAACTGGAAACAGTAGTCTATATCCAAGTTACGGTAGAAGCGGAAGCACTCCCGCATCAGTCCAACGGTAGACACTAATTCCCGCCGGAACGTCATGCAGTAGGCTTGCATGGCGTCGGCCTCCCCTTCCTCCACCTCTTCATGAAAGTGCTGTAGGTCATCCGTGGACAAGCCATAGGGTCCGAAGATGCCGATCGACTCTTCGGCCAGCCGTTGCCCGATGGGGTCGAGGATGTTGCCGACGATCTCGGTCGAGCCGTCCAACATGATTATGTTTCGGCCTAGACTTTGCTTGAGAGCGATATTCTTCCCCGCGGCGTCTCCCACGTTGTGGTCGCAGTGGATCACCCGCAAAGTGTCGTGGGAGGATTGGAATTCCTCTAGCCATTCGGCCGTGCCGTCGGTGGACCCGTTGTCCACGACGATTATCTCGCTGGAGTAGTCTCCCGAGTACTTGAGCATGCTGCTGACGCAACGCTCCACGTCTCCCGGATGGCCGTATGCGTTGAGAACGAAGGAAAAGTCGTATTTGTCGGGCTGATCCAGAAGCGACTCCACTTCACGGGAGGACGAGACTGAGGCCCAACGCTCTCGTTGCTGTTCCAAGGGTGTCTTGGGGCGGATACGCGCTTCTTCCAGGGTGTCTTCCAGCAGGAACCCCTTGGAGAGAATGTCGGCGCGCAGGGCGTCGGCGGCCGTGTAATCGGCCTCCTGGCGCAGGCTGCCCCGCTGGCCCACCGAGGCGGCTACCGGTTCAGGCACGGCGTATTCCACCGGTACTTGATCCAGGTCAAGGCCGTAGATGCTGTCGTACTCCAACAGCAGCGCTAACTTGGCTTGTCCGGGAAGGCTGGAGCGCACCATGTCCCATGTTTGTGCCAGCGCCGCCGGCATGTCCAGATCGTTTTCCACCGCGGACCAGAATTTCTGGCGCCACTCGTCTGTCTCGGGAGGAAGCTCGTCCAGCGGGGGCAACCCCTTCCAAACCCAGATACGGTGGCGGAGGTTGGTCAGCGCTTTTTCGGCGGCCTTTAGCGAGGTAAAGGTGAAGTTCATCCGGTGGCGGTAGCGAATCGTCAGGCAGAGGTAGCGGAAGGACAGGGGAGCGAACCCCCGGGAGATCAGTTCATCAAGAAGGAATACGTTGCCCGAAGATTTGGCCATCTTGGCCCCGTCGGCCAGCAGGTGTTGGGCGTGGACCCAATATCGCACGTGAGGCTTGCCGAAGGCGGCCTCGCTCTGGGCGATCTCGTCCTCATGGTGGGGGAATATGTTGTCCACTCCCCCGGTGTGGATGTCGAATTCTTGGCCCAGATATTTTTCGGCCATGGCGGAGCATTCGATGTGCCAGCCGGGAAAACCGTCTCCCCAGGGGCTGGCCCATTTCAGGTCACGGCCCGGTTCGGCGGCCTTCCAAAGGGTGAAATCTCTGGGGTCGCGCTTCAGAGGGTCGGCCTCGGCTCGTACGCCTTCAAGCAGGTCCGCTCCGGTGTTTCTGGACAGCTTGCCGTAGTCTTGGAACTTGGCCACTTCGTAGTAGATGTTACCGCCGTTTTCATAGGCGTATCCGCTGGCCATCAGACGTTCCACGATGGATACCATTTCAGTGATATGTTCGGTTGCCCACGGGAACACGTGAGCTTCCTTGATGTTTAGGCGGGCCTCGTCCCGGTGGAAGATATCGGCGTAATACTTGGTGATGTCTTCAACGGTCCGGCCCTCGGCGAGGGCCGCCAGAATCACTTTGTCGCCACCGGTTTCCACCAACTCCTGACGCATGTGGCCCACGTCGGTTATGTTCTTGATGTGGTAAACCTGGAGGCCGTTGGCCTCAGACACCCGGCGGATCCAGTCGGCCATCAAGTAGGTCCGCAGGTTGCCTATATGGGCGTCCCGGTACACCGTTGGACCGCAGGTGTACATGCTGATGAAGCCGGGCTTGATGGGCTGGATCTCTTCGATCTGTTTGGTCAGGGTATTGAAGACGCTTAACAACCTGGACCCCCCTTGGCAGTGGGACTAAGGGCAGTTTACCACGTCATTGGGCTGGAATGCATCCAAGATTTATATGTGCAGCGGTCCGAGAAAGGTAGTCCGTTAGAGCTGGTAGGTGGAGATTGCTCCATAGGCGAACAGGCCGATGGATTCCGGGCTTCTCAGGATCGACGAATCTCTTCCCGCACGCTACTCGGTGGCGGCCTCTATCGACACTTGTTCGCCGGCGCTCACCTGTTTCAATGTGGTGACTTCGCCCTGCACTTTGCCTACGACCGTAACCGCTGAGGCGGGGCGGATCTCGTCACCCTGGCTGGCCGGAGTGGTCCCAAAGAAGATGCAAAACGCCCGTCCGGGAGGCCAATAGCCCAGGTCGCCCATCTCAACCACCTCTTGGCCGTTCTCCAATTCCAGGGTCATCGGTATCGAGAAATAAATCTCGTCTCCCCAGGTATTGGCCGCCGCGGTAAGGGGCAGAATATTCCGGATCGCTTGGGCGGTGAAGGTGTCGTTTAACTCGGCCTCAAGGCGTATCGATCCGGCGGTGATCACGATATTGCTTGGCATTATCAAAAACCGTTGGGGGTGAACCGGGATGGGTTAAAAGGGCCGATGGAAAGCGAGGTCTCGCCTTGGGTCATAAGGTCGGCTACCGATTTACCGATGCCGGGGCTCAAAAGAATGCCCTTCTTTCCGGCACCGGTAGCCAGGTACACGTTATCCCAACCGGGGACCCGGCCGATTATGGGCAGCCAGTCGGGGGTGACGGGACGCAAGCATGCGGTCTGCAGCGAAAGCCGGGCCTTGGACATCTCGGGGACCAGGCGGACCGCTCCTTCAAGTATGGACTGGTAGGCCGACGTGCTGGTCTCTTTGTCGAATCCCCGCCATTCCTCGGTGGTGCCGCACCAGACCAGCCCGTCGGGCTTGGGGTGCAAGGAGCCGCCACCCCCTGATAGGTCGTGGTTCAATGGGGCCCCGGGGAGTTCCATCCTCGTTATCTCGCCTTTAAGTGGGTCCACAGGTATGTAGGCGTCCAGCCAGGCCTCGGCCTTCCGGGACCAAGGACCCATGGCCAGCACGATTTGCCCGCATGAAATAGTTTCATCGTTTAAACGTACCCCGGTTATCCGGCTCTTGTCCCTCTCCAAACCGGCGACCGTTCCGGAACGGATGGATGCCCCCATCTTCTCGGCCGATCGAAGCAGAGCGAGGGTGTATTTGTAGCTGTCCATCGCGGCGTTGCCCCTAGCTACCAGGCCGCGAATTATTTTGGGAGAGACGCGAGGCTCCAGTTCCAACACTTCCCGAGTGTCCAGCCACCGTGCGTCGAAGCCATCTACGGGGGCGAAGACGTCCTCGGTTTCCTGAAGATCGGCCAGATCCTCGTCATCGAAAGCGACTTTGAGAAGGGAGATGATGCGGCCATCGTAATCGATACCGGTATCGTCTTGGAGTTGGCCAAACAGGTCCAGGTGCATCAGGTAGGATTCCATCGCCAGAGGACCCAACGGGCCGGGAATCCCCGTTCCTTGGAGCGGATTCAGTCCTCCCGCCGAGAACCCTGAAGCCTGGGTGGCCACCCCCTGCCCTTCGATGACGGTTGATTTCACACCGGCCAGGGCCAGGTGATAGGCCACGGAGCAACCGGCGGCGCCACCGCCGACGATAATGACATCGCTGGATTCGGGCATATTGTCACCTCGGAGAGGATTCTGGGGACATTCTACCGCTGATAAGGAGGGGTAGGAAGGGCTGGCCCTCACCCTGGTCCCGATGTCATCGGGTCCGTCCCTCTCCCAATGGGAGAGCGGGAGTTCACTAACTGATAGGTCCCATAGCGGACCGGAGGTAGAGGCGTTAGAATCAAGAGTACGTTCCAGGAGGGTTTATGCCGATCTACGAATACTACTGCGCTAAATGCGACGAAGAATTCGACCGAATGCTTCCCGTGTCCCAGATGGACGAACCGGCGCTTTGCGATACATGCAGCCAGCCGGGGCAGCGGCTTCTTTCCAACTTTTCCTTCAAGTCCAATTCGGTTACCGCGCCGAAACTAAAGCCGGTCAAGCGGAAGCCTTTTCGCTCCCATAACCAGACCAGCTCCCCAACATCAAAGGAAGACGCCGGATAAGAACCGGATGTCAGCCGCTAGGGCCGGCGTTCGAATCCTCGGTCAAGGCCGCTATTTCCTTGGCGGATGGGATAGAATTGCAATAATCTCTCGGTTCTCATTGGCTCATCGGAGTGGGCAATAGGCTTCAGTGATTCTAGCTGGGAGGAGTCGCCGCCAATGGAGGCGTGTTCCTGCGATGAATATATACGGCGGCGGTTTGACGCGCGTTTGTTCATGAAAGAATCCGCATCGTGACGTTTGCCGGCCTCCTGATTCTGGCCGCCGGCCTTTTCGTCATGGCGGTTGCCAGCTTCCCATTATTGGTGCGGTTCAAGGCGGCGAGACACCTACCCCAGATTTTTAGTGCCCTTCGGTATAGCAACTTCCGCTGGTTCTGGATAAACGGCGCCACTCAGGCCATGGCCCAGGGCATGCAGTTTCTGGTTCTCGGCTTGTTGGTGCTGGACGTCACCGGCTCATCCATCCAGCTTGGCCTGGTGGCCTTCATCTACGGTGCCCCCAATCTGGTCTTTTCCATGTTGGGCGGCGTCATCGCCGACCGTTCGGACAGGCTCAGGCTGTTGATATCCACCCGTCTTGGCGTGTCGGTCCTGGTTCTCGTCCTTGCTATCCTGAAGATTGCCGGCTTGCTGGAGATCTGGCACGTTTACGTCATCATGTTCCTTCTGGGGACGGTTCAGGCTTTGAATAATCCGGCCCGCATGGCCTTGGTGGCAGACTTGGTTGAGCGGAAGGACATGATGAACGCCGTGGCGTTGCATACCATGGTCAATCAGTCGGGGCAGATCGTAGGACCGGCGTTGGCAGGAGGAATCATCGAGCTGGCGGGGACGGGTCCCGCGCTGTTGGTGAACGCGGGACTGTACCTGACGGGAATCTTATTCCTGTTCTTGATCAAGGACTTGCCGCCGCAAGAGCCAGCCCCAAAGGCGACGTTGGTAGGTGATCTCCTGTCCGGACTGCGGCACATACGTTCAGCGCCCGTACTGTACACAATAATAGGGATGGCGGTGGCTTTCACCTTCTTTGCCATGTCTTACCGTCAGGTTTTGCCCGCCTTCACCAGAGATATGCTGGATGTTGGAGCGGGCGGTACCGGACTGCTTTGGTTGAGCGCGGGCCTGGGATCCTTGGTGGGAAGTCTCATCGTGGCCTCGCTGGGGGACTTCCGTCACAAAGCCCGGCTGATGGTGGGATCGCTGCTTTTTCTCTGCGTGGTCCTGACGTTGTTTGCTTGGTCGCCCTGGTACTGGGTATCCTGGATATTGTTCTTTTTTGTGGGAGTAGCGAGCCTCGGGGGGTTCTGGCCGCTGGCGACCACACTAGTCCAGCTTAACGTGCCAAATGAGGTACGGGGCCGGGTATTGAGCGTATTGCAACTAGCTCCGGCGGTCCACTTTCTCAGCGGCCTGCTCCTAGCCGTGGGGGCTGAGGCGGTCGGTTGGCCCGTCGCCATCACCGGTACCGTTGCCATGACACTGCTGGTGACCCTGTGGCTCGGGATCTGGCGGCCGGTGCTTCGCCGTCTGGAGGAGTGATCAGGCTGGCTTGCCTGCTTGGAGAGTCAGTTAAGCCCTCACGCAGGTCGGGGACGTCCGGGAACCGGCAGGCACCGCGTCCATCAGTCTTGCTGAAGTGGACATGTGCCAGCCAATCGTGTTCAGACCGGAGGCCCGCCGGCTTCAGCTCTGGCGGCGTTGCACTGAATGCAGGTGCATATGGACCGCAGATACCGGAAGGTGTAGAGCCCGGTGTAATGGGCGTCGCTCCATAGAAACTGGGTGGCGTAGTTGCCCACCGGCATGTGGTCCACGGCTTTGACGTCTTCAGGAATGGTGTCGGGGTCAAGCCTGGGGTTGCCCGTCATCTCATCGACACAACTGGCGCAAGGGCAGCGAAGCCGAAGGAATCGGTAAGGGTAGGGGCTCCGGTGGCCGTCATCCCATAGAATGACTATGGCCGAATCTTCCAGGTTTATTTCCTTAGGGAAAATTGGTTTTTCCATAAAAGCTTTCAGCTATTAGCGGTCAGCAACGGTAATCACTGATTCCTGACCGCTTTTCATCTCTCTATTAAGATCCTGTTTGAGGGGCTTGGACATCGGATAAGCGGGCCGGGCGGGGCATCTCGTCGGGGTCGGTGGGGATCTCGATGATGCTGGGGCCGTCGGTATTAAGGGCCTCTAAGAACGCGTTGCCGATGTCCTCGGGACGCTCCACGTAGAAACCGGTACCGCCGAACAGCTCGGCGAATTTGTCGTATCGGGGGTTGTTGGTGTCCGCGCCCACGTACCGCTCATTGAAGGCGTAGCGTTGGTACGCTTTTTCCGACCCCCAACAGTTGTTGTTCATTATCACCGTAACAACTTTTAACCCATAGCGCACCGCAGTGGCGAACTCCTGGGCGTTGAACAGGAATCCACCGTCGCCGTTGAAATTTATCACCGGCCGATCCGGAGCCGCGAACTTGGCGCCCAAGGACGCCGGGAAACTGAAACCCAGGCCGCCCAAGTCCAGCGAAGTCATCAAGCTGCGGGGTTCATAATAGTTCAGCCGGTCCTGCCCGAAGTTGGGCGCTAGACCCGCGTCCAGGGCGACGATGGCGTCCCTGGGCATCACACGGCGCAACTCGCCGTAGACCCGCTGGGGTTTGATCGGCATGGAGTTGTCCGTTGCCTCGGCATCCAAGCGCCGCTTTCGCCGGGCGGCCAGGTCTCCGATGTCGTCAACCCATCGCTGATTGGGCCGGGGTTCGGCTTGCTGAACTTGCTCCAGCAGACCCTCCATTACCGCCTTGGCGTCGCCCTCGATACCCACTGCCACCGGATAGTTGCGGCCCAATTCCTCTGGGTCGATCTCTATCTGAATGATCTGGGCATCGGCCGGGATGTATCGGTGGTCGTAGAAGGTGGTGGACTGGCCTAGACGCGTGCCCACGGCCAGGATGACGTCGGCCTGCTTAACGGCTTCAATTCCCTCCTCAGACCCCAATCGTCCCAGATGGCCCAGATACATGGGATGATCGTTGGGCACTGCGTCGGCGCGCCCGTAGGAAGTCGTGATGGCCGCGCCGATCAAGTCGGCCATGCGGGTAACCTCATCGGCGGCGTTGCTCCACTGCACACCGCCCCCGGCGACGATCACCGGACGTTGGGCGGATAACAGCACGCTGGCCGCTTTGTCGATCAAGTTTCTGTCGCCCCGGCTCCGGGTTTGCCCGGAACGGTAAGTGTCCGGGGGCAGCATTTCCAAGTCTACCTCCCCGCCCGGCAGCAGGTCTCTAGGTATGTCCACCATCACCGGACCCATCTTGCCCGAGGTGGCGACCCGGAAGGCATGGCGCAGAGCGTCGGGCAGACGCTCGATCTTGTTTACCGGGAAGCAGGCCTTGGTGATGGGCTTGAACAAGGCTACCTGGTCGAACTCCTGAGTGGAGTCCCGGTACTGGTGCTCGCGGGAGGCCGAGGGAGCAAGAATGATCATCGGGGAGTGGGCTACATAGGCCGACCCGACGCCGAAGGTGAGATTTAATACGCCGGGTCCGTTGGTCACCAGGACGACGCCGGGTTTTCCGGAAATCCGGCCGAAGCCATCGGCCATCAGTGCCGCCCCCTGTTCGTGGCGAACGCCGATAAACTCCACGTCGGTACGGTCGTACAGAGGATCTAGGATATCCAAGAAAGACGACCCGACGATGCCGAAGATATGAGAAACTCCTTCCTGACGTAGGATCTCAATCACGGCCTCGCCGGCTTTCATTTTCTGTGCCACTGGGAAATCCCCCCAACCCCCTTTATTAAAGGGGGGCTTTTTGGTGTTTTCGATCACTGAAGATTCATGGCCGCAAGCAGTGTAACACAGGGGTTTAGCCGACCGGAATGAGGCAAATTGACTACGTTTGCGCCAGACCATACAATTCTAATCGCCTGTTCCTGGGACGTCTCCAAGAGATTTAGGGTGACAGGCGCCGATACGTTGTCTTCTAATTTGTTGAAAAGTGGAGGGGCAGATGCCTTACGAGCATATTTTGTTGGAGAAAGAGGATGGGGTGGCGATCATCACTTTGAATCGCCCGGAAGTTTTGAACGCTATGAACCGGAAGCTGAATACGGAGTTGCACGACGCCGTGATGACGATGAACGCCGACGATGAGATTGGCTGTCTGGTGGTCACCGGGTCCGGGGAACGGGCGTTTTCCGCCGGTGGGGACATCCACGAACAGCGGGAGACGGCCCGGAATCTTACCGAAGAGCAGATGAAAGAGCGAGACGCCGAGCGAGGCTACCGGTCATACGAAATCTCGGCCTGTCCCAAGCCGATCATCGGCATGATGAACGGGCTGGCTTACGGCGGTGCGGCGGTGCTTTCGTCGTCGTTGGACTTCCGCATCGGTTGCGAGAACACCAAATTCCGGTTCTTGGCCGCCGCCTACGGACGGATCAACTGCAGTTGGACGTTGCCCAATCAAGTTGGTTGGCCAATGGCCAAGGAGTTGTTGTTCAGCGGACGGGTGGTGGAAGCGGAAGAAGCTCTTCGCATCGGCCTGATCAACCATCTGGTGCCCAAAGAGGAACTGCGGGCCAAGACCATGGAGATTGCCACGACCATCGCCGGTAACCGGCACGAGACGGTGATTGGCATGAAGAAACTGCTGCTTGATGGCCTGAGCACTAACCTGCTAGAGCAGTTTGAGAACGAGCGCCACTTCACCAGTGAGGTGGTCAAGGGGTACGGCGTAGAAGACGCCTTCCCGGAGTTCCTGGCTAGGAAGGGCAGGTAGTAAAGCCTGGCCGAATAGATTTTAAAGTGGTTCAGTATCGTGTAGGGGCGGGTTTTAAACCCGCCCCTACGTGCGTTTTAGTCTAGGTAATCGCTCCCTACTCGGTAATAGTCCCTTTAGTGCTGGGGACTTGCTGGCCGCCTCTTGGGTCTGGCTCCACGGCGTCACGGAGGGCGCGGGCTAGGGCTTTGAACAGCGCCTCGGCTTTGTGGTGGGGGCTGACTCCCGCCATCACTTTGGCGTGCAGGTTTATCTGGGCCTCGATGGCGAAGGATTCCAAAAGGTGGCCGATAAGGTCGCCGGATAGGGTTTCCACCATGGTATTGTCCAGGCCGGTTTCCACCGAGGCGTAAGCCCGGCCACTGCAGTCGACTACCACCATGGCCAGTGCCTCGTCCAAGGGAACGAAGGAGTGGCCCATGCGCCTGATTCCCCGGGCGTCGCCTAGGGCCTCACGGAAGGAGCGCCCCAGCAAGATGCCGACGTCCTCTACCAAGTGATGCCAACCGGTGTGAACGTCGCCCTTGGCGTGCAACGTTATGTCAAACAGGCCGTGACGCGCCAGTTGGTTGACCATGTGGTCCAAAAAACCGTTTCCGGTGTCGACGTCATAGTCGCCTTTACCGTCCAGGTTAAAGGTCACCGTAATGTCGGTTTCACCGGTTTTGCGAGCTAATGTACCGATGCGAGGCGGGGCGAGCTGATCTTCAGAAGGCGGTTGTGAAGTCACTTCGTTCAGCCCTCCACCAGTTCGGTTAGGGCCGCGACCACGGCGTCGGTTTCGTGGGGCAGGCCTACGCTGGACCGTATGTAGTCCTTGAGCTGGGGAGTATCGAAGTAGCGCAGGAAGATCCCCCGGCTGCAGAGGCCATCGAATATCCGTTGGCCCTGTCCCTCGGGCAGACTGAACAGGATGAAATTGGCTTGAGAAGGCCAAGCTTTTATGCCGGGAATCTTCTGCAACAACCCCATCATGCGCTCCCGCTCGGCAACGATGGCCTTTACCCGGTCCAGCAGCACCGACGTATCTTCCAACGAGGCGGTCAACGCGACTTCGGCTGCGGTATTCACGTTGTATGGAGGCTTCATGCTGATCATGGTCTGGGCCAGTTCTTCTTGCATGACACCCAGTCCGATGCGCAGTCCGGCCAGTCCGGCCCACTTGCTGAAGGTCCGCAGTATCACCAGGTTGGGGTATTCCTCCATCAAGGGCAAGACGGTCTGGCCGCAAAACTCGTAGTAGGTCTCATCGACCACTATGAGACGCCCCGTTTCCAACAAAGCCCTGATCTGGCTGGAGGATGCGATATTGCCGCTGGGGTTGTTGGGCGAAGCAAGGAAGACGGCCTTGGTCTTGTCTGTCACGGCGACGACCATCGCCTCTACGTCGAGCTCGAAGTTCTCGTCACTGGCGACCGAGATGGCTTCCCCACCGCAGATGTCCGCGGTGAAGGAGTACATGCCGAAGGTGGGGGACGGGATGATGATGTTCTCTCCCGGTCCCAGGAACATGCGCAGTAGCAGGTCGATGAGTTCGTCGCTGCCGTTGCCAGCGACGATACGCTCTTCCGGCGCGCCCAGATATTTGGACAGCACGCTCCTCAGCTTACGCTGCTCCGGGTCGGTGTAGTGGTTGTAGAACTTGAAGTTGCCCAGCGCCTCGTTCACCCTGGGCGACGGGCCATAGGGGTTCTCGTTACCGTTAAGGCGAATCACCTGGTCCGCCGGAATGCCGGCCCGTTCCGCTATCACTTCCATTGGGTCGACCCCGTGGTACGGCTTCAAGCGGCGGATGTGCGGCAACATCATGTCTTTGAGGTCTTCAATACTGTTCATTTTGCGGTAGCCCCGCTTTCAATGTGATCTAATCTGACTTGGATGGCGCTGGCATGTCCCGCCAACCCCTCGGCGTTGGCGATCTGCACCGCCGAAGGACCGAGGCGCTGGAAGTCCGATCTACTAAGTCCCACCACGGGCATGCGGCGCAGGAACTGGTGCACGCTGAGGGCCGAACTGTACCGGGCGGTCCCTCCGGTGGGCATTACGTGGCTAGGTCCGGCGATGTAGTCGCCCATCACCTCGGGGGAAAACTCGCCCAAGAACAGGCCGCCGGCGTGCCTTATCTTATCCGTCCAGGACCATGGGTCGGCAACCATCAGGCAAAGGTGCTCGGGGGCGATGTTGTTGACCAGGTCGGCGGCTTGGTCTAATGATTCGACCAGAACTACGCGGCCCCGGCGTTCCAAAGCGCTGCGGGCCATCTCGCCCCTGGGTTGTGAGGCCAGCATGGTTTCCAGTTCTGTGTTCACCTGATCGACCAGGGATTGGGAGTCGGTCACCAGGATGGCCGTGGCCATGGGGTCATGCTCCGCCTGGCCGATGAGGTCGGCGGCGCAGAAGATTGGACTGGCGGTTTCGTCGGCGACGACGATGGTCTCCGTGGGGCCGAATACGCCGTCGATGCCAACCTGCCCTTGTACCAGGTTCTTGGCCAAGCCGACGAACAGGTTGCCGGGCCCGCAGATCTTGTCTACTTTGGCGATGGAATCGGTCCCGTAGGCCATGGCTCCGATGGCCGGAACGCCGCCGACCTGGTAGATGGCATCCACCCCGGCGATCTCCGCCGCCACTAATACGGCCGGGTTAAGCGGCTCTTTACCGCGGCGCGGCGTGGCAAGAATAATCTCTTTGACACCGGCGACCCTGGCGGGGACGGCGGTCATCAGCACGGTGGAGGGATAGGCGGCGGTCCCTCCGGGAGCGTAGAGGCCCACTCGGTCCAGGGGCCGAATCAGTTCACCCAACCCTTTGGTCTCGTCCAACCAATCCGATGGCATAACCGCTTCATGAAACTCTTTTACCCGTTGAGCGGCTAGTTCCAACGAACTGCGCAGCTCATCGGAGACAACGGCGCGGGCTTGGTCCATCTGGGCGGGGCTGACCAGGAAATCTTGCAGGTCGATGTCATCCAGCATCTTGGCGTAATGGCGCACTGCAGCGTCGCCGCTCGCCCGGACATCCCGCAATATGCGGATGACCGACTCCTCGGGCGTGACACCTTCGCCGAAGATGCGGCGGGTTTGGGCCAGCACCGAATCGGGCAGGCCGCTAAAGTCCAAGGGGTCGAGGCGGGTGAGAATCTCCTCCGCGCCGTCCACCCCTTTAATCAGCTTAAGTTCCACTTATATACTCCCCATATATTCGCGAGCGTGGGAAACCGTCTGGGCTAGGACTTGGGCCTGGTAGGTTTCTAGCCGCTCTTCGGGAATCTTCTCATATATCCGTTCCAAACTGTAGGGCATTTCTTGGAGGAACTTGTCCACGGTTTGCTGCACTTCGTCGTTGTCGCGGTACATGCGGTTCATCGCCCGTTTTAGCCGGTCCCAGGTAAAGTCCCAGCCCATGAACCGTCCTACCCACTCTCGCCATTCCTGGAGAACTTCCGCTTCCAGAAACTCGACGCCCACGCTTTGGTCGGAGCAAACGATGGCTTCGGCGGCTTGATGCAGTCCGTCCATGGCGGTAAAGGTCTTGCGGTCCAGCTCCAGTTGCAAGGCCCGGTCCCACATATTGGCCTCCACTTCGTCGCGGGCAACATTGCTTTCGCCGTCGAAGTAAGTCCGGTACATCGTCGTGATCCAAACTTCGTCGGCCACCAAGTGGCTGATGTAGCCCAAAATAAAGGCCCGGGTAGCCGGCGTTTGGTTGCCGGGATCGGCCAGGTCCGGGTAGCTCTCCAGCATGGTGTGGATGCCGGTGCCCACCGATTCCACCGATAATGGAGCGAAATGGGTCTGTTCACGAGGCCATCCGGTCATTGCGCGGATGTCCGGGGTCGTGGAACCGAGGTAGAAGCTCCCGACGTGGTCATAGATGCTACCCCAGTCCAATTGCCGGGCGGACTGATTGGCCAGATATATGTGCATCGGCAGATTGGGCATACCCTAGCACTCCCCGCCGGATTCCCCGTTTTCGAACAGGTTGTGGTAGGCCGTCGAGAAACCATTGAACAGATAGGTAACCTGGGAGGCGGCGATGTCTACGGCGCCGCAGCTCCGTAAGTGATCCACTGCTTCCAAAAGCTGGTTCTTTTTGATGAGCAGGCTGACGCTATACCAGTCCTGTTCCTCAACGTTGTACACCCTGGCGATGGTCGGTCCCCGCAGCCCCGCCAGGTCCGGGCGCGCCAAGACGGTGCCGCTGACTTCCTGGGGAGAGGTGCCCTGAACGTTGGCCGTGACTCGGAAAAAGGGCTCGGCCCGGAGATGTGCTTCCATAACTTCCATTATGGAGCGGGCAAGTTTCAAACATGTTTTGGATCGCTTGAGCAGATCAATATTTCCGATGAGGCAGGCCTGGGAAACCAATATCGTGCCCTCTTCCAGGATCTTGAGTTGGTTTTCCCGCAAAGTCGTGCCGGTGGCGGTGATGTCGGCGATCAGGTCGGCATACCCAGCGGCGGGAGCGGCTTCCATAGTGCCGCTGGCCGGAACCAGAGTGAAGTAGTTGATGCCCCGGTCAAACAGGTAATGACGTAGCAAGCGCGGGTACTTGGTAGCGATCCGCAGTTGTTTCCCTTGCTGACGAAACTCCAAGGCCAGGTCTGCCAAGTCGGCCACCGATGTCACATCCAGCCAAGAGTTTGGGACGGCCAGAACAAAGTCGCATTGCCCATAGCGAAGATCGTTTATCAGAGCGGCCACGGTGTGATCGTCGTGACGGTATTCCAGCAATCGGTCCAGTCCGGTGACACCCAACTCGGCGCTGCCCTCCTCGACCTTTTCGGTAATGTCGGCGGTTCTTTGGAACAGAACTTCAACGCCGGAAAGCGCTGGGATGGTGCCGGTGTAGCGTCGGCTGTTTGGACGCAGGACGGATAGACCGCAAGCGCCGAAAAAATTCAAGGTCGGCTCGTGCAGGGCTCCGTCGCTGGGCAGGACCAGGCGCAAAGTCGTTTCTTCTTCGGCTGTCATTGTTTACCGCTGTCTCGATCTGGTGTCGTGGGCGGTCTGCTGACCGTCCCGGTTGACGACGATGACTTGGGCTATGCCCATCTTGCGGGCATAGTCTAAACCTTGGCTTAGGTCCCGGCCGCATACGTCAAGCTCGGTTTGGACGCCCTGTTGGCGCAGGTCAGCGGCGGCTTGCAGCGCTGGCCGGTAGCTTTCGGAGTCCCATGCCATCACCAGCGCGCCGTCCGCTTCCGATGCGCCGCCTTTCCCGTTGTCCGAACCTTCGGTTACCGCCAGCAGGGATTCCAGAGTATAAGCGAACCCTAGGGCGGGCAGAGGATCTGGGCTTCCTAAGGCCCGAGCCAACCCGTCGTAACGGCCGCCACCGGCCAAGGGCGTGGCGCATCGAGGGTGAGTGACCTCAAATACCAGCCCGTTGTAGTAGGCCAGGCCGCGAACCAGCCCTAGGTCTACCACCAAGCTCTGAGCGACGCCGGGCTCGGATCGGACGAGATTAAGGAACTCCTCAAACCGGTCAACGGCGGCCATGTTGGCGCCGGCTGCGGTTACCACAGCGCGTAGGGCGGCCACCGACGCGGCGGGGTCCCCGCTGATTCCGGCCAAGTCGCTGATTAGGTTCAGCGCTTTTTCCAAGACGGCAAGGTCGTCGCCGCCTCTTAGCTTTCGGAGCAAACGTTCCACGACTTCATCAGGGTCCCGTTGCCCGAATTGGTCGGCCGCCGTCCAGTTGAGCAGACCATGCAAGACTTTGCGAGATTGCGTGTCGTCCAATCCCTGTATCGCTTGGCTCAGAGCATCGTCCGGAGCTTCTTCGACCGCCAGGTGCAGATGCCGGGCCCTTTCCAGAACTCCCGGTACAGCCTTACGGCCTTCCTTAAGTTGGGGCACGCTTTCGATTATGAAGGTACGGGCTCTCTCCGATACCCCTACCGCGTCCAAAACGCTGTGTACCACGTCCAGGTCGGCGACGCGTATCTGATAGCCAGACAACCCCAGTTGAAAAGGGACATGGGATGCCAGGCCTAGAAGCTCCACGTCGGACATCACGCTGGAAGAACCCAAAAGCTCGGCGCCGACTTGGGTGAACTGGCCGCTGCCTTGGCCGCCTTTGTCATAGCGAAACACCGGACCGGCGTATTGCCAGCGGGCGGGAAGGGCTACGTCCTGGGCGTGTTCTAAGTAATGGCGGACTATCGGTGAGGTAAACTCGGGGCGGAGGCTAACGGAGTTGCTGCCGGCGTCGGTGAAGCTGTACATCCGGGAGGTCAGTTCACCGCCGGATTTGCGGAGAAACAGCTCGGTAGATTCTAGGATAGGCGTTTCCAGGTAGCGGTAGCCGTAGCTACCGATCAACTGCACCAGGCGGTCCTGGAGGTTTCGTTTCCGTAACCAGAAATCCTGGGGAGTGTCGTGCATTCCCCGGAGGCGCGTGACCGATTTCATTAGGAGATATACTCATCATCAATTGAGGGCTGGAGGCTATTGTACAGCAGCGCTTTGGGTGGTTCAACTTGAACACGGGTCGTGAATCTGCGGGAATCGCTTACTGCCGGTAGTCCCCTCTCCTGCCGGGAGAGAGGAGGCCTACGATGAAATCGGAGGCGGGGTGAGGGTTAGTCAAACTTAGCTACGGATGTGCGTTGAGTCCACCGTCCACGTAGACCGCCTGACCCGTGGTGTAGTCGCAGGATTCGGAGCAAAGGTATACCAGTAGGGGGCCGATATCCCTGGGATGGCCCTTGCGGCGCAATGGGGTGTACCTCACCAATAGCTCTTCCCGCTGCTTTTCCAGCGGTATCTCTTCGGCGGTGGTCCAACCGGTGCCTAGGGCGTTGACCCGGATGTTGTGGCGTCCCCACTCCACCGCCAACGACCTGGTCAAGGATAATATCCCTGCCTGACTGGCCGCGAAAGCCGAAGTGTTGATCATTCCCCGTTCCGCCAGTCCGGATATCAGATTGACGATTCTGCCGTACTGCCTTTCTACCATTCGGCGGCCCACTGCTTGGGTGATTAGAAAGGTCCCACGAAGGTTTCGGGATTGGACCTCGTCCCATTCCTCCAAAGTTATTTCATCGACGGGTTTAGCGAACATGCTCTGGGCATCGTTGACGAGTATGTCCACGGGGCTGCCGTGGTTGTCGAAGGCTTCCATAGCCTGGGCCAATCCGGGCTGGGTGGCCAGGTTTGCCACCACGCCATCCAGGTTGGCGAAGGACTCTCTCTCCAACGCCGCCAGTACTTTATCCAAATAGGTTTGGCGCCGGGCTACGGTAAACACCGACGCTCCGGCTTCGGACAGAGCCATGGCTAGGTAGGGAGCTTGGTCGCCGCCGGAGGTCGCAAGTATGGCCACCTTGCCGGACAGGTCGTATTCAGGGAGAAGGGGCATCAGTGTTTCCTGCGGATAATATTCACGGTTCCAGGGCGACTAATGGCGAGTGGCCGGTGGGAGCCAGCCCGGCTGCCAGACCGCCGCCGTCGGCGAAGAACATCTCTCCGGTCATGTAGTCCGAGGCTTCCGAGGACAGGAAAACGGCGATCGGGCCCAGATCCTCAGGGCGCCCCAGCTTTCCGATGGGTAGATAGTCGCCCGACCGGGGTAATGTGCCTCGGATGTCGGATTCGGTTGACGAAGTGGGAATGAATCCAGGGACGATGGTGTTGGCAGTGATGCCGAACCTGGCTAGATTGAAGGACAGCACGCGGGTCAGTTGGATCAGACCACCTTTGCTGCAGCAGTACATGTAGATATCCCGCCCGGCCCTCAAGCCAAACCCGGACGCGATGTTGACGATCTTGCCTTTGCCCCGCTCCGACATGGGCCGGGATACCGCTCTTGAGCAATAGAACGGGCCGGTCAGGTTGACGTCCATCACCAAATGCCATTCGTCATCGGTGATGTCCCACAAGGGTTTGCTGACGTTTTCTTGCACCGCGCCGGCATTGTTGATCAGCACGTCGACCTGTCCGAAGTGGTCGATGGTAGTAGCGACTAGGCGGTCGACTTGCGCTGAGTCGGTCACGTCGGTAGGTAAGGCGATGGCATCTCTGCCTAACGCCACGACTTCCGACGCCGCGTCGTCTATCGGGCCCGGGCGGCGGCCGGCAATGGCAAGATTGGCCCCGGCCCGGGCCAGCGCCCGGACCATGGCTAGGCCCAATCCGGTTCCACCACCGGTGATGATTATTGTTTTTCCATCCAGGCTTAGTCTGTCAAGCATGGCGTTCCTATTTGTTGTGTACTGCGCCAACCATTGTGTTTGGCTCCGTTTCACCCCCATCCTAACCTTCCCCCGTAAAGGGGGAAGGGACTTATTCTCTCCCCTTGACGGAAGTTAGAGTGGGGGAATCTCGCTATGGGCTAGGCCCCCGGGCCGTTAAGCGATACGTCGCCGGCAGTCATTGTAACCAGGTTACCGTCGTCCAGACGCAGCAACAAGTTGCCGGTCGAATCCACTCCTTCAGCCCGGCCCACCCAGGTTTCGTCCCGCCAAGTCACCTGAATCCTTTGGCCCAGTGTTTCCAGTAGAGCTTGCCACTCGGGCTGAGGCGACTTTCCGGCGGCGGATTGCAGATACAGCGAGTCCAAGTCCATCAGCAATTGGCGGAGCACGCCGGCCCGGGCAACGGTTCGCCCAGCGGCCTGTTCCAATCCGGTGGCCTGCCCATTCAGAGCCGCGATCTGGGCATCACCTAAAGTTATGTTAATCCCGATGCCGACGACAGAATAGCATACCTCTGAACCCTCAGCCACGGTCTCAACCAATATGCCGGCGACTTTCTTGCCGCCGACCAATACGTCGTTGGGCCACTTGATTCTGGGGGAGAGGCCGGTGGTTTTTCGGATGGCGCGGACCACGGCAACCCCGGCAACCACGTTCAATTGGGCCAGCAGAGAAGGAGTGGGGCGGAACACTACCGATAGGTACAGATTGCCCGTTGTTGATACCCAAGTCCGGCCGAATCGGCCCCGTCCGGCGTGCTGGATCTCGGCCACAACCACGGTCCCTTCTTCGGCCCCGTCTTCTGCCTGACGGGCGGCCTCGTCCATGGTGGAAGATAGCTCTTGAAAATACAGGATGCGCTTGCCGACCGTCCTGGTAAACAGACCGCTGCGCAAAGCCGCCGACACTGGATTGGTTGACATGGACGGGAAGCGTCCTAATGATTGAGGTGGGGGAAGACCGGTCATGGGAACCGATGCGATGATACCCAGCCTCGAACGAGGGTGTCAACTCAGGTGGTATATCCCCTATGGAGAGTGGAGATGGGTTTGCCCATTTAGTCAGGGGTGGAGATACCCTGGCGGCTTTGGAGACCCTGACATTACATTGGTAACGGATGCTAGGAATCCGCCTTGTTCCGGATGGCTGGTTATCGCGTGGGACTGAACCGCGCATACCGGCTGGTTTAGGGACATCGAAGCGGCATGGCATGAGGGAGGAGAAGGTTTTGGACGACGCGAACAACAAGGTAGGGAACCCGAGCCACGGACCATTGGCATTGTCCTGGGACACGCTGCCCGAGTTGGCCAAGAACCGCTGGGAAGAAGCGGTCGCCTTCGACGTGACGATTGAAAATCAATTGGCCAAGGCCAAGGCCGACCGTTCGCTGGCGGAATCCGAACGCCAAAGGATCGCCAAGGAGATTCTAGACGCCACCAAAGACGTCTGCAAAGAAATAATCACCGATGGGAAGCGGGCATTGAACCGCGCCAAGACCATGGAGGCCGAGGCGCACAATAAGCACAGCGACAGCCAAGCTGAGTTGGAGCAGGCGCGGACCATCAGGGCTGAAGCGGAAGGCTACCGGGACAAGATAATAGCCGAAGCGGACCAAGAAGCGAGAGATTTTTTGAACCAGGCTATGTCGGTCACTGAGAAGGAGTGCTTGGAACTAAGAGAGCAAGCGACTCAAGAGGCCAAGCGGATCTTGGGGCAAGTGGAAATCATGCGGGCAGCGGTTCAAGAAGAATTGGAAACCCAGAAGATCTACTCCGACGCGGCCCGGATCAAGGCCAGTTCCCATGAATTATTGTCAAAGCTGCGGGAGATGACCAGTGACGACGAATCCCTGTTTGAGCACGAAACAGGAGAAGAGCCATCCGGCATCGAAGTGATTGAAGATCAGGGCTCCAGCGCCTCGGAAGAAATCTCGATGGTGGAAATAGTATCGTCCCAGGAGTACGGGCCGGAATCGGATACCCCGGTTTTGAACAAACCGGCCGTTGGCGCTGGTGAAGGTCGTAACGGAAAGAAGCCGTCCCGTCGAACCGCCGCGGCAAAGTGACCATATCTCCGGCCGGGCGCCGGTGATTCGCTGTTAAATGGGCTACCCTAATCTAACCCTCCCTTTCCCGGGGAGGGTTATTTTTTGGCTTAACCTAAACACACAGCCGACGCTGAATCGAGCGGCGTTTACGGCAGCGAATAGCATGAGTGGGAACCAACCGATGTGGAGTTCACTGATAGTGTCCGCATTCGAAACCGCGACGCCAAGGACGGCCACGAAGTAATAGGCGAGCGCCGCGGCACTCAAACCGATCATGATCCAACCCAGTTGGTCTGTATCGCCTAAGCCTCTCCCCAAGGGAACCTAGTTTCGACTTACTTTGAGCCTCATCGGGAACTGCTACTCTTGTGGGCAGGTCCAGAAATAGCCGCGCCCGACGCTAGAGTAGAGTCGAGACCAGCCGCTGCAGGCACGTTCCCGAAGAATATCCCACAATTCAGCTCTTTGCTAATTTGATGGCGGCCCGCCGATTATTGTCACCGCCCACGGTAATGGTTAATATGTCTGTCAACGCATAGGCAGGTGATTGAGTTTGACGACATTAGATTGGCTGGACGATGGTAATAAGGAAGGCGGGGTGGCCGAGCGCCAATTTGTCATTAAAGGTGGCAAAGTTCCGGTCCCAGGGATCATTTGGATCCCGGATCCGGTTGAAGCTCCCGTACCTTTGGTGCTGTTTGGTCACGGGGGTAACGGCCACAAGCGTAACGACCGGTCGTTGATGTTAGGGCGGAGACTTGCCGGCGTTTCCCGGTTTGCGGTGGTCGCGATCGACGGGCCAACTCATGGGGACCGGGCGCATCCCCGGTCGGTATCGGAGGGCGTGGACCCAATGGAGGTTCTGGCGGACATCGGTGTGGATACAGCCCTTGATGGCATGGTCGAAGACTGGTGCGCCACGCTGGACCATGTTATCGAGTGTGACTTTATCAACCCAGATCAGGTAGCTTACGTAGGGTTCTCGATGGGGACTCGCTTCGGCATTCCCTTCGTCGCTGCTGCTGGTGATCGGCTTCGCTGCGCGGTCCTGGGCAAAAACGCCCTTGAACCGTCGGATAGATCCCGCATGGCCAATAGTCCAGGGCATCGGTTCAAGATTGACGCGCCAAAAATCAATATTCCAGTGCTGTTTCATATGCAATGGGACGATGAGTTGTTCTCCCGGGAGTCGCAATGCGACCTGTTTGACTTGATCGGCTCGGAAGACAAACGTCTGATCGCCTACCCCGGACCACACGGCAGGTCCACACCGGAGGCGGTCGACGCTTGGTGCCGATTTGTGGAAGGGCATCTAAAATCTTAATATGGCGATGCCCAAGCCCGGCTTCTCGGGGTTCGAGGAGTTGAAAACCCCTTCCCAGAGTTGATAAAAAACTTCGAACCAGCATCCACCAGGGAGCGGTTAAGCGAGATTTATGGACAACTATTCGGTAGCTGTTGACGTTGGCGGTACTTTTACCGACGTCGTTTTATGTAACCTGGACACCAATAAACAAAGCGTTTTCAAGACTCCTTCGACACCCGACGACCCAAGCGCAGGGTTTTTGACCGGTCTACAGCAGATACTGGAGGTCAATGGGATAAAGCCGGCTCAGGTCAAGCACATATTCCACGGGACAACCATAGCCACCAACGCCATCTTGGAGAACAAAGGGTCCCGGGTTGGGGTATTGGTGCCAGAGGGTTTCAAATATGTTCTGGAGATCGGCCGCCACGGGACTCCGCGGTTGGTCAATCCCAACTCGTGGATCAAACCCGAGCGTCCGGTGCGTCCCCGGGATATAGAAGAGATTCCGGAGCGGGTGAGTTTTGACGGGGAGATCCTGATTCCGTTGGACGAATCAGCGGTGCGCAGGGCGGCCCGGAGATTTCGCGATGAAGATATTTCATCCATCGCTGTGTCGTTTCTGCACTCTTACGCCAATAGGGACCACGAGTCCCGCGCCCGCGAATTGATACTTGAAGAGTTCCCGAACGCTCAAGTGTCCCTGTCTTCGGAAGTGTTGGCGGTGTTCCGTGAGTATGAGCGGACCATTACGACCGTTTTGAACGCTTACGTTATGCCCCGTGTCAGCACCTACTTAGGCAATCTGGAACGGGCGCTGGGTGGTGAGAAGGTAGACTCCACCCTGTCCATCATGAAGTCCAATGGCGGCATCGTTAGCTCAAGCGTCGCGGTCCGTCAACCGGTCCACACTGCACTGTCGGGGCCTGCCGCCGGTGTTATGGCGACCTTACAGATCGCCGAAAGCACCGGAGTCTTGAACTGCATCTCCTTTGATATGGGAGGCACAAGTACCGATGTGTCGCTCATCAAAGATCGGCATCCGACCACCAATCTTGGTGGGAACCTCGGCGACTGGCCGATCCAGTTGCCGATGCTGGATATAGTGACGATCGGATGTGGCGGCGGAAGCATCGCCGCAGTTTCCGCATCCGGCGTACTGTCCGTTGGCCCCACCAGCGCCGGGGCCGTTCCGGGTCCGGTCTGCTATGGCAATGGTGGAACGGCCCCCACGGTGACCGACGCCAACCTGGTGCTGGGCCGTATCAATACCCAGATCGCCGGTGGGATACTATCCCTGGATGGCCGGGCGGCCGCGGAAGCAATACAGCAGAATATCGCGTCGCCATTAGGCTTGGACCAAAATGCCGCGGCCAACGGGATCCTCAAGATTGCCAACAATACGATGGTGGGCGCGATCCGGAATATCAGCGTTGAAAGGGGCCATGACCCCAAAGACTTCGCTCTGGTGGCTTATGGCGGCGCGGGCCCCATGCACGCCATCGACGTGGCAGCCTTGCTGGGGATCAACCACGTGGTCGTGCCCTTGAACCCCGGAATCGCTTCCGCTTTCGGTCTTCTGGCCGCGGAGTTTAAAAACGACTACGCCAGGACTTTCTTGCAGCAGGCGCCCGGCTACGACTTGGATGGCATCGAATCGGTCTACTCGGAACTCGAGGCTGAGGGAAGAGCGTGGCTTAACGACGAAGGCGTTCCACAAGAGGTCCACGCCATTTCTCGTTCAGCCGATCTAAGGTATGCCCATCAAGGCTCTGAAGTGACCGTCCCGTTGAGCGGCAAGCAGGCAACCGGCGAGACTATGGACGCCCTGGTTCAAGAATTCCACGCTCAGCACCAGCAGCTTTACGGGTTTTCCCTGGACCAGCGCGTGGAGATTGTTACGCTACGGGTGACGGTATCCGGCGACGTTGGGTCGGTGGCATTGCCCCGCCGGGACGGTGTCTCAGACTCCCCTGAGAAGGCGATCCTGGATCGCCGCCAGGTGTATTTCGATCAAGGCAACGGTTTCGTCTCTTGCAACATTTATAGCCGTGATCAGCTATCGCCCGGCGCGTCTATCTCAGGTCCGGCGATTCTGGAAGGAATGGATTCCACGGTAGTGATCAATCCGGGATGGACATCGTTGGTGGACGACTACGGAAACTGTATCATTCGCCCCGGCTAACCAAAAGCCGCATATTACCGATCCCGAGAGGTGTACGGAGAATGACAACTTTTAGACAAGACGAGCAAGCAACCGGCCGGAGCGACGGGTATGCCGCTGTGGACCCGGTGACACGCCAGTTGATACGCGGCTCTCTTAGAGCCGCAAAGTTGGAGTGCGAGCTAATTATCGAGCGTACCGCGATGTCGGCGTTCATTCGCGAAAAGAAAGACTACACCGTCAGCTTTTTAGACGCCAGGGGTCATGAGATATACGGTGACACCATGGGCAGCGACATCATGGGTTGCGTGTGGCAGTACTATCCGGAAGAGACGATCAATCAAGGGGACGTTTACTGGTACAACGACCCCTATATCTCCCAGGGTAGCATCACCCACACACCGGACATGGTTTTCATCTCGCCGGTCTTCCATGAGGGAGCCGTGGTGGCTTATTGCCACTCCTTCGCTCATTTTTGGGACCTTGGCGGCTCCCGGCCGGGTAGCATAGGACCGGCCAACACCGAGATTTTCCACGACGGTACTTTGGTTCCGCCCATCAAGATTATCGACCGGGGAGAGTTAAACGACGAAGCATATCGGATCATCCTCCGCAACTCCCGGTATCCCGATCTGCTGGAAGGAGATTCCAAAGCGTTGATGGCGGCGGCCCAGCGGGCCCAAGAACGATTGTTGGAGATGTTTGACCGGTACGGCAACCAGACAATGCTGGCGGCCATCGAACAAGATCAACGTGATACGGCGGCATTAGTCCGGAGAAAGGCGTTGGAAATTATTCCAGAAGGGGATTACAGCGTCAGGGACTACATGGACCACTCGGGAGTAGAAGATCGATGGTACTCTTTCCATCTACAGTTAAGCCGGCGGGGCGACCACATCGTATTGGATACAACCCTAAGCGATGACCAAGCCGACGGGTCCATAAACTTTGTCGCTAGTCCGGGCACGCTGGGAGCTTACTTCGGACAGCACTTCCACCAATACGACCCGTCCCTTCTGTCCAATAGCGGTCTCGTTGAATCCATCGACGAGGTGAAGCTTCGTCCCGGTAGCATCCTTCTACCCGAATGGCCAGCGGCCCTGGGTTGCCGTGCCCATACGTTCACCAAGCTGAAGAGTGCGGTGCGGGCGGTTTTGGCGCAGGCTACGGATGGCCAGGTTATGGCAGGGACCGCGGTTTACGTTATCGTTTATTGGCGTATGAAAGACGATACGGGGCAGTGGCTGCTTTGTACCGACGGTATAGCGGTGGGGCATGGCGCAAGACCATTTGCCGACGGGCTGGACGCCATATACCAACGCCACAACGAAAACTATCCCGGTGAGTTCATGGAGATGGAGTTCCCCTTGCGTATGGAGCGATACGCCATCGTACCGGACTCAGGGGGGGCCGGAAAATTCCGCGGCGGGTGCGGTGTCATCAGAGACGTTCGGCTTCTGGCGGACATCGGCACCTTTGGTCTCCGGGTGGAAAATAATAGATTCCCCACGTGGGGGGTTGCCGGAGGGATGGGCGGCGGCACCTCAAGGGTCGTCATGAATCCAGGGACCGGTCAAGAGAAGGCAATCCGGGCCTTCTCCGACGACAACACCTGGTCTCGAGGGGATCTGGTTCGGATCTACACCGCCGGAGGGGGAGGCTGGGGCGACCCGCTGGAACGGGAGCCACATTTGGTCAATGACGATGTAAAAGACGGGTTTGTTACCCTTGAAGCCGCCCTGCGTGACTACGGCGTCGTTATAAACCCGGTGACCTTAAAGACCGACGAACCGGGAACGGAGGCGAAACGGAAGGACATCAGTTCGTCCAGAGGACCCACGAAGTTGTTCCACAGATTCAATTACTTCGACACCGCGGACGAGGAATATGAGTGGATCAATGAGCATTTCCCCAGATGACCTAAGGCTGTTTTCGGGCCCGTCTAGACCGGCGCCGAGCCGATCGGCAAAGTGAAGCTAAACACGCTTCCCTTACCAGTCTCGCTCTCCACCCAAATCTCGCCCCCGTGAAGTTCCACCAACGCCTTCGTAATAATCAGTCCAAGACCGGTACCGGTTGTCGACCGGGTCGTTGAGTTATCTATCCGATAGAATCTGTGGAACAGCTTGTTGATGTCTTCATCAGGAATCCCCAAACCATGATTCCGAACGTTGACTTTCAAATATTCTGACGCTTCGGTGACGGGATCTACATCGACTTCTATCACCGATATCGCGGGGCTGTATTTCACCGCGTTGCTCAGTAAGTTCGCGACGATCTGGACTACCCTGGGTCTATCGCCTAGGACCCGGACGAGGGCGCTGTCACCGTGCCACACGACTTTTAGTTCCTTGCCTTCTATATCTGGCTTCATTTCGCTGAGAACTTGAGTGACAACATCTCCGAACGGGAATTCCGATCGTTCAAGGATCACAATGCCGCCTTCGAGTCGAGAGAGATCGAGAAGGTCGTTTATTAGAACCTCAAGCCGATCTGTGTTACGCCGCATGGCATCAAGAAACTGTATCTGGTCCTCATTCAGAGAATCCGTTGACCCTTCCATGATTAGCTCTAGGAACCCTTTTATCGAGGTTATCGGGGTTCTCAACTCGTGAGAAACTATAGCGACGAACTCGTCTTTCATGCGGTCCATCGCCTTTCGTTCCGTGATGTCACGCCCATATACGTTGACATAGGCCGCGTCCACGATCGGCGCGAAGACGAAAGCGAAGGCACGGTCGCCAGATTCGAATTCATCCTCGGCGCTCAAGCCTGAACCCAAAACCTCTTCCACCATTCGAAGCCAATTCGCCGGCGCCACCTCGCCGACCGAGAATCCCTGTCGATGTAAGAATCGCTCTCCTTCGGTATTGGCGTACATGACTTTCCCGTCACTTGCGATGCGTAATACCGGGTTGGGGTTCTCCGATGGAAATTTGGCTAGGTCTCGAATTTCCTCTTGGGCCTCCCTCTGCTGCGTGTAAAGCTCAGCGTTGGCAATCGCGCCGGCGATTTGGTATGCGACCCGTTCGAGTAGTTCCAGATGCTCCTGAGAGTAAATACCGGTGTGGCGTGAGCGTACCTGGAGAACCCCCATGGTAGTGTCGTGATAATTCAGTGGCGCCGCCATGAAAGACCTCATGCCGACATGGTAATTGGGAAGTAGTCCCGGCAAGAAGTCCAAGTCTGCCGCTGTTTCCGCTTCCACCAGCATGGGCGCATTGACGCGGATGACTTCGCCGGCCAGGGTTCTAGCTATGGGATTAACGTCGCCTGGTGTCCTACCGGGCACGTAGATTCCGGTAACCCATTTGGGGGACTCGACTCCACCCTGCTAATCAACCAAACTTAGAGACATGCGGTCGAAGGGGATGAGCCCTTTAATTGCCTCTCCCAGGAGGTCGTACACTTCGTTGACGTCCAGGGATGAACTGACGACACGACCGATTTCGGCAACCACGGAATTTTCTTCCGCCAAACGTTTCCAGTCAGCGTAAAGCTGTGCGTTGGAGATTGCCCTGGCTATTTGCCGGGCGATTCGCTCGGCGAATTCCAAGTGACGCTGGGAGTATACGCCGCGTTCTTTTGATCTCATCTGCATGATGCCGATAATTTCGCCACGGTCGATCAGCGGAACGGTCAAAAACGAGCGCAAACCTGCTTCGAAGGCAGGCATCAGCAGAGGGAATCGGTCCTCTATGTCTTCCGGAGTTTCCACCTCCAACATGATAGACGATCGCGTTTGGACGACCTCCCCGGACAAAGCTCCAGCGAAGGGAACTTGGTCCGTAGCCTCTCGTCCGGGAATGGCGGTACCCATCAACCACGTGGGTGACGTCGTTTGGTTTTCCTTATTGATTAGGTTCAAACTAAGACGATCGAAGGGGATCGCCTTTTTGATCTGCTCGCCCAGCGTCTGATACACCTCGTTAATGTCCAAAGATGAACTGATGATTCGGCCCAAATCGGCAAGGATGCGAGTCTCCTGCTCCGATCGTCTGCGTTCCGCGTATTGTTGGGCGTTGGCAATCGCCCCTGCGATCTGTTGACCAATGGCCATCGCAAGATCCAGATCTTGGGCCGAGTAAGCCTGTGGCAGCGTCGACACCAAATTCAATACTGCGATTACTTATCCTCTGGAGAGCAGAGGTACGCCAAGAAACGAGCGGCGTTCAGCTTCAAAATATGGCATCATACCTGGAATAACGCTGGCTTCCCGCTTCAGGTCATCCGGTTGGAACGTTAATCCTTCTGATGATTGCATCACCCGTTCCGTAAATGTGCCTGCCAATGGAACTAATGTCCCGGTTGCGCGGCCCGGTATTTCAACCCCGGTTACATAGTCCAGAGTGGTTGTGCCAGATTGCATATCGACGGTGTTAATAGTGATCCAGTCAAATGGCAGAATCTTTCTGACTAATTCGGCAAACCTCTCGTATACCTCCTCGATCTCTAGCGATGAGCTAATTTCCTGGCCGATCTCGGCCATTACCTGGCTCTCTTGGGCCAACCGGCGCTGGGCCCGATCTGATTGCTGGTTCTCATCGTGAAGCATGGAGTTCTCTAGGAGAGTCCCCAAGCCTCCTCCCACAGCCGTCAACAAGCCTACCAATCGCGGGGTAAAGTAGCGCTTATCCTTGGATATAACCGTAACCAAGGCCACAGTGCGCCCCTCGACCCTGATCGGCAAGATAACCATTGATTGCATTCCAAGATCGACGAGAGTCTGGGAATGAGAAGGCGTGGCAACGTAATCGTCGATGACTATTGTCCGGCCCTCGGTGAATGCCGCGGTGCTCAGGGTCTGGGCCTCGGTGAAGACCGGAATCGGAGGGGATTCCGCCACCGCCGGTCCGGCCGCGGCCAACAAGTGCAGGCCCGGTTGATCTTCTTTGGGCATTCTGAGGGTTGCCCAGTCTGCTCCTGACGATTGGGCCATCCTCTCCATGACCCTGGTGGTTTTTGATTCAAAATCCCCCAATTGGGAGAAAATTTGCGAAATGTCGTAAAGGACTGTGAGCTCCTCGAAAAGGACTGCTCGTTCCTACTCCGCCTGCTGGATCCCAGAGGCCATCTGATTGAATGAATTCGCCAGGCTACCTATTCCATCTTTAGATTCGACATTTGCCCTTATACTAAGGTTTCCCTCGCCAAGCTCCTCTGCCACATCTCTCAAAATATTGATGGGTATTAAGATGGTCCGGGATAGGAAGAGACCTAAGCCAATCGCTAGAACCACAGCGGCCGATACTACGATGAATGTTAGCCTATCCGCATTTGCGATCGTTGCCTGTATATCTTGATTCGCTTGGGCAACTTCTTCAACGCCAATCTCCAAAAAGCGATCTATTAATGGAATTACGTCATCTATCGCTTCTTCAAAGGAAGCAACATGTGATTGGTTTACCGCCCCATCCCTTTCATAGCTCTCAAACATGTTGCCGGCAGCTATTTCCAGGACTCCCTTTGCGGTAATTATTTGTTTGTATAATTCAGTTTCTACCTCTTGACCTGGCAGACCAACACGTGCGATGTGCTCAAACTGGGCAGCCATAGAATCAAATTGATCTAACTTTTCATAAAACTCTGCTTTTTCTTGAGGGTCGTCCAATAGAGGGTAAGCGAACGCTTCCTCGATACCCTCTAGAATCTGTGATTTCATGTCAGTTAATATGACTAGTCTGGCTGACTCCTCTCTTATCACGTCTACCTGTTTTCCGGTTTCTCTCATGTTCGAATATCCAATAACTCCGAGGACCCCAACAAGTAGAGCAACTAGCAAGTAGGAAATAGTTAGTTTTCTCCCGATGCTAATTCTCATATATTCCCTTCCTGATTGGGGTGGTTTCTCGGTTAGAAGCACTCGAGCCGTGAGAAGTTCCGGCCACTTGCGCCTCTGGCTCACTTAAGATTACAGTCTTACCGCGCTGGCCACGGTCCTTGCACCAAAGACATTGAACCTCGCGTAGAGAAGCCGGTCGGATTTTCTAAGGCTCCTTGGTTAAAGGCATTGAATTGAGTATTTGCATCAAGACCCGCGTCTAAAGTTGCCCTGGCGAGAGCCAGGACAAACCCTCCGGCAGCCCAGGTATGGATAGAAAGATGTCGGGTAAAGATATTGCTACCGCCCGGTTATCAGCGGATCAAATTAACCGATCGTTCCGAATAGATTTAATCATTTGTTGAGGTAGCTGAATTATAGGACTATTAGTCGACAGGCGAGGGAAATGCAGAGACTCAATATTCTATGTGGCTTTGTCTACTGGATGTGGAACCAATCGAGTTGTTACGGATACGTTGGGTAATCCCAAGTACTTTAGGAGTCCACACTGCAGACAACGCATGTAGGAACCGTAATTGTCCCGGTCTATTACCATGTCGCCCGACTTGCATTTTGGGCACGATTTAAACCGCAACATTGTCCGGGCGCTCCTATGCGATATTGCGCGGCCAGGCTGCGCCCCCACTAAAATCGATGACTGACGAGGGTTTGAGTAGGCCATCAACCCTCGTCGATCACCGATGTAAAAATTCTCGATCACCTAGTGGTCAAAGTTTTAATGTTTAAGTAGATCTCCGGGCTCCGACCGGCACCGCCATCGCAGGGGATGTCTTATGAGAGGCGAACTGTCGTCCTCTTTGTGTCCCCGGGCGATCTATGCAGTTGCTTAATGAATAGTTTAGAACGAACATGTGGGCCTATCGTATGTATCTTGTGTGATTCCGGTGAGAATAATTCAACGGAGCGCCTAATACGGCACTCTAGCTCGAACTATTCAGCACGACGCATCACATCGGTCCGGTTTCGAAATAGATAGTCTCGTTGCTGGGCTCGGCGCATTCTATTCTTCAATAACCTGGCCCCAATCAAGATTGACGCCGGATAAGCCAACATACTGATAGCAGTCAGAAAGAGCTCCATCGATTCAACTCCTTGTTCCGATATCCACCGGCCCAGTCTTCTTCCCGCCCATCAGTCCCAGTTGCTCATATGGCCAAAGGGTTGGGCCCTTTCACATATAGGTTAGAGCTTCATTGTGAGGGCGCGAGAATAGTTGTGTGAGAAAAGCGTGTTAGATCCGGGGCATCGGAAAGATGGAAAAGGCCGATCCATCACCGCTGCGGCGAGACGTTTGTTATAATCCGTACAGACCAGCAATGCTCGTGCGCCGGATGGTAAATGGCTGAAGTCAAGAAAAAGATCCTGGTTATCGACGACGATGACGACATCCGCCTTTTTGTGTCAACCCGTTTGGAACGAGCCGGGTATAACACTGTCGTCGCGGCCGGGAGATGTCCAACTTGCCGGTTTTGATGTTGACGGCGGCGGCCCTAGAAAGAGACAAAGTTAGAGGATTGAGGGGAGGCGCGGACGACTATATCACCAAGCCGTTCTCAAGCGAAGAGTTTCTCGCTCGCGTCGAGACATCCCTCCGGCGAGCCTCGATAACTCCTGAGGGTTCGGAAAGCTTGGTATACCAGGATGCCGAAATAACCATCGACTATCCCAGACACAAAGTGGCCGTGCGAGGGCAGACGATTGAACTTACGCCAACGGAGTTCCGCCTTCTGGCTACCCTATCGGAGAACGCGGGCCGGGTGCTGAGCCAAGATCAGTTGCTGGACCGCGTATGGGGACAGGATTACGTCGAATCCGCTGATGTAGTCCGCCTGTACGTGGGATATCTTCGCCGGAAGATAGAACTTGACCCCAGCAGTCCCAAACTTATCGAGACTAGCAGGGGCTTCGGCTACCGGTACCGGAAGCCCTAAGAATCTTGAATCACTACGATTCCTGCGGCCCGGTAATTTGCCGCCCACCCATCGGCGTTTCTAACTGGAGCGCTCGGTATTCGTCAAAGAGTCCGGGATACCGGGATCCGCTCTCGGAGAATCTGGTTGGCGCAGCTAGGAAATCCGCTCCATGTCGAAGCCGTACAATCGGGCCGTGGTTGTTCCTACTATCTGCGCTTTTTCGTCTTGGGGGACTCCTTCCAGGATACGGTCCAGAATCTCCCGGGACTTGGGGAAAGTGGATTCGGCGTGGGGATAGTCTGATCCCCACATGAGTTGGTCCACGCCGATGACGTCCCGCAGCCTGATTCCGATGTCGTCTTCTTGGAAGCTCAGATACACGTTGCTGTGGAAGAAATCGCTGGGCAAGACGCCGTTTTTGAACCGGTATGTTGCTTCCTCGTGTCTTTCCCGGTAAGTGTAATCCATGGTGCCGAGCAGGTGGGGTACCCAGGCAAGCTCGAACTCTACGACGGCCAGCTTTAGCTTTGGATATCGCTCAAATACACCGGCGAATATCATGTCGCACATCGAAGTAGAGGGCCAGAATACTTTGTTGGCACGACCGCTGGCGTCCCGGATGTTCGTGTTTCCCTCGCCCCGGCTCTTCCCTTCCCTGCGGGTGGCGGTGTGCAGGCTCAGTGGCATGTTCAGGTCTTGGGCAGCGGCCCAGAAGGGTTCATACTCCGGACTGTCGTAGCGGCGCGCTTCCCACGGGTATTCGGATATCATCCCACCTACCAGACCCATTTTCGCGCTGCGTTCCAGCTCCCTCATTCCATCGGCGACATCGTCAAGATTGATCATGGCGATGCCCTTGAGCCGGTCTGGGTTGGTGCCGCAGAAGTCGGACAGCCAGTCGTTGTAAGCCCGGAATACTGCGGACATCAACTCCGAATCGGCGATCTTGAAGTAGAAAAGGCCCTGGGAAGGGTACAGCACTTCCCCGGAAACACCGTCGATCTCCATGTCCTTGATATGCTGGTCCGGGTCGTATCCCCCGGTGTGGACATCGTCGAACCGGCCGTGGGCTGAGATGGTCTCCGGGGCTTCGAAACGGGCGCCGGCGTTAGAGATGAGGCCGATACCGGCGATCATCTCATCGCCTTCCACCACCAACTGATCAACATTGCCGACCCGCTCCATGTGGGGGGCCCGATCGCGAAACTTGGCGTCGATCCTCTCGGTCCACAGGTTGGGGGGCTCGAACACGTGGGAGTCGGACGAGATAACGATTTCTCTGGCCATGGCTTAATCTCCTTCTGGTAGCCCGTGGGTAGTGATACGACGAGGGTATTCTACCATCCAGACCTGAACACTAACCCGCCGCGAGTGCCGACAGACGCTCACTGCGATGCCGCCGCCAAAAACGCTGCAACGCTACCAACGCCCACAAGGTTTCGATGACCGTGATGGGGTAGGCCGCGACCAGGCCGCTGTAGGCGGCGGTGAGGGCTGATCCACCGGCGAATATCAGCACCATCCACTTGGACCGGGGCTCCAGCCAGTAAGCCAAAAACATGATGGATACGGCAATGACGCCGAACACTGTCAGCATCTATACCTCCTAAGCATCGAGCAATTGATCGGGGCGTTTAAATGGGGCTCATTCCGAATACGCCGGTGAATCGAAGGGTCCAGAGAGAAACTGCCAGCGCCGTCGATATCATCAGCATCGTGAAGGAACGGCGGCTCCATGTAGAGCGCCGCCACCTCTTCCAGCTAGCGACTTCAAGATACCAACCCCTGCTGAGCATGATCAGTGTGACCGCTAGGAAGGGCCACGTAAGCGCCTGCAACGCAGGCGCCGTGGCCAGCCCGGCCGGGGCGCCGCCCAGGAGGCCGAGCAAGCCAGGAACCACTCATCACCAGGGTAACGGCAGCAGACCGCTCAACAGGGCGACAAAGGGTTTTTCAACGTGGATGAACTTTTGCATATGGAGTGCTCCTGAGGTGAGACCAAATTTTGGAACCTATGCTTTACCGGGCCAAACAGGCGTTAGGGAAGTATTCGGTTGTCAGGCAACCAAAGCCACTTGCGAGCGTTGCATTCTCTTAGGCCCTCGTCATGGATCCTCAGATAGGATTGCCATCTATCGGCCTCGGTTCTATGTCATTCCGACACCAGCCCTTCCGCTGAAGGGCGGCGAGGGATCTCAGGCCTGGATTTAGCGGTCACTTGAGATTCCTCGCTACGCTCGGAATGACAGAGGGGCGCTCGGAATGACATCGCTGGCGATACTAGTCGCATAAGTACTATCCGCCGCTCCAGATGATTTCTTTGGTGACCGACTTGGTGTTGCCGCCGAAGGTCGGTATCCATGACGAGTGTTTGCCCGGTCCCCCAAGTATGATGACGACCAGATCATCTAGGGTGCGGATCATGGGAATCGGACCGTCCGGGATGCGCTGCATCCGTTCCATCAGGGTATCGTGGGTGTAACGTTCCAGGGGGATCTTGGCCCGTTGGTGCAGCCATTCGACGACATCTTTCTTGCTTAACCCGTCGCCGCTGATGGTGGCGGCGTGTTCCGGACCAAGGGCCAATAGGGTTTCACCGCCCGTGTAGGCGTTGTTGGCGCCGGTTACGGATATCGCTCCCGCCACGATGGTGAGGATATCATCGGCCGAACGGCCCGAATGGTCGTTGATGTTGTGAGGTGGTTCCCCGGCCATCACCGTTACAGCGCTTTGGTCCGGACGGAAACCTCGCTCAACATGTAGAGGTTCCCACGGATTCTCTTCCTCGTTCTCCGCCACGCAGTAGCTGAATTTGGAAGGAGCGCCTTGGGTGGACATGTCGCCCACCCCGGGGTAAGCCCCACCAACATTTAACAGGACCAAGCGCATGGCCCGGCCAATGGTCGCGTTGGCTCGCCAACCCGGCCCGAACGACCCAGATGAGTAGTTCATACCCAGGGCCTCCCTGATGGGGCCATTGATTATCATAAGGGGGGCGCAGGGATGGGTAGTGGCCTGAATGGCGTAAAGATTGAAGACCGGGTCCGCGATCGCTTCCACGGCGGCGATCAACACCGGCAGGTATTCGGGGAGGCATCCGGCCATCACGGCATTGATGGCCAGCTTTTCCACCGTGGCCGCGCCCCAAATGGGAGGAATCTCGGCTACCACGTGGTCTGAGGCCAGGCTGGTGGCGGCCAACATTGCCTCGACTCGTTGCAGCGTCGGCGGCACTATCGGCAGTCCGTCGGACCAGCCACGGTCCAAGTAAAGGCGCTGTACCGCCTCGAAATCGTCGGCGATCTCTATCTGCGGCGAAACTAACGATGGCAATCGACGCCCTCCATCTGCGGGGAAAAATGAGCCGGACTCCCCCGGCGGTTTGGGACAATATAAAGCTTAGATAGGCGCAGCGTATGGTCCTTAGACAGTATCGGGACGAACGGGTGTTGAGGTTTTCTGCCGCTCGTGGTGAGCCTGTCGAACTACCCGTTGCGATCGACTCCCGGACCCTTCAAGCGAAGTTGGCGGGGCTGTGCCGTCTTGAGTTGAGTTACTCCTGAGCAGTTAAACCAGCGATCACCTGCTCCAAAAGGGCCTCCGCCTTGGCCTCAACCGCATCGGGTTTTAGGCCTCCAAGTGGATGGAGAGCGATGGCCATGGGCAATTCGGGCATTCCCAGGGCGCGGCGCTCGACTTCGCCCAGGACCTTGAATCGGTGGGTGCAAACTGTAACAGTGGGAACACCGCGACGCTCCAGTTCTACTGAGTCGTGGATACTCCACGACGTGCAGGACCCTCAATCACCTAGACCGACGATCGCTACATGGGCTGAGGTGGTCAACTCGTCCATGACCTCCTGCTTGGCCGCGATCGACGCCGAGGGTTTGCGCTGGTGGACGGCGTTGCTGATCTCATATTTCTGGCGGAGCAACTCCTCCAACCGGGCGAAGAGAATGTCGCCGTTGGGTTTACTGTTCCAAAGAAAGCCTACGGATCTGCCCCGAAGATCGGGTGGCCGTGGCGCCATGGTGTGCCGCAATTCTCGAGGCGGAGCGGTGGGGTCCAAAACAAAGATGGAGCCGGTTGCCGTGGTGGTCATTATGTCGCTCCAATCGTTCCGGTGGGCCGGAACCATTTATAGCTGGAACACTTATAGGGAGAGGCTATTCCGTAGGCCAAGCCCTGTCAAGGGCGGGTAGCCGAGGCGCGACGTGGCGTCCGGCCGCTTCGTTATCCATGCTCGGATTCTCTCAATCGAGTTTGTTCCAGGCGGTCGACTCCGGGACCGTTGAGGGGTTGCGCCTTGCGCCGCACGATTCACATCTTGCCGGATCCAACTGCCCGCGTAACGATTGACGCAGGCCTGCCGATGGGAATCGTGGCGGTTGTACGGCTAATGATATCTGCTAAACTATCGTAACTCGTGGTCCACTGACGAGATGGACTCCGGTAGACCACGTTGGAGCTGTTCAAGATGACCCGGAAACGGCTGGCTCTGATAATCGGCGGGCTTGCCGTATCGTTGGGTGTGGTATTGTTTGGAGTTGGGTGGTACTACTCCCTGCAGATCGAGGACGGCGCGCTGCGCGTCAAGCACGACCCTCTGAAGTACGAAGTCGAAGTTGTGGAGTTGGAGGAAGATCGGGTCAAACTCAAGTTCCCAACGGAAGAGGATCTCCGAAAGCAACCGGAAAATACGGGGATCGAATGGCCCGATGGTTACGCTAGAGTCGGCGAAACCCTCAATGTCGACGGCGCCGAGGCCCTACGCAAGTACACATTGCTGGAAGGCGTTTTGGTTGTGGGACAACAAGTGCGTTTCGGCCAGAACGCGTTCCCGGGCGACCCAGATAGGGCCCACGGTATTACGTTTAAGGAGATACAGTTTGCGTCGCCGCTGGGAGTCCTCGCCGCCTGGCAAATAGATGGCTCCGGAAACACCTGGGTAATCTTTGTCCACGGGAAAGGGGCAAGCCGGAGACAGGCGCTGCGCATGCTACCAGTGGTCGAGGGTAAAAATCTTCCGTCACTGGTTATAACGTACCGGAATGATTCCGGGGCGCCGGAAGATCCAAGTGACTACTATTGGTACGGTCTCACCGAGTGGGAGGATCTGGAGGCGGCGGCTGCGTATGCCCTAGACCACGGAGCTACCGGCCTGGTCGTGGTTGGTTACAGTATGGGCGGCGGTATAATCGCCAACTTTCTGTACCAGTCTCCACTGGCGGACCGGGTAGTGGGAGTGATTCTCGACTCACCTATGTTAGATCTGGATGCGACGGTGGATATGGCTGCTGAAATCCGAAACGTCCCCGCATTTCTGACTACCATCGCGAAAGTAATCTCTGGCTCCAGATTCGGCATCGACTGGGACGCTTTGGACTATCTGGATCGGGCGGACGAAATCTCGGTCCCCGTGTTGCTATTCCACGGCGACGCAGACAAAAGGGTACCGGTGTCAATAAGCGAGAGGTTCGCGGAGAGCCGTCCAGACTTGGTGACTTATGAGTTTTTTGCTGGCGCTCCTCACGGCGGGGCTTGGAACGTCGACTCGGAGAGATACGAAGCGGTGGTCAGCGAGTTCGTTGACCGCGTGGCGCGCTAGCCCATTGGGCTCGTCCAATATGCTGGGGGACGCAGTAGAATCTGTTAGAGGTCCAGGGTCATGGATGTTGTGGGATTGGGGCGCCCGGGCGTGTGTCCCAATGCTATTATTTCCGCGTGGAGCTTGTTGGGCGCTAATTCCAAAAGCCCTACCGGCCCCAAGCGCAGTTCTTTGTGGTGGGGGAAGGTGATGCTGCCGCAGTTCATGATGACCACGCCATCTCGAAGTTCCAATTGCTCAAGGTGGGTATGGCCGGCAACCATTATGTCTACCGGCTCCGGGAAAAGTTCTTGCAGTTCGGATACAGGCCTGAATTGGCGGTCCAGGCTGTGAACCATCCCGATGCGCCAACCTTCTACTTCCAGGGTCTGAACTTCCTTGGAGCGGGGGTCGGCGATGGAGTCATTGTTTCCGGTAGCGCAAATGACTGGAGCGAACTGCTCCAGCCAGTCCAGGACCTTGGGAGAAGTCAGGTCTCCCCCGTGAAAAATCAGATCGACTGTAGAGAAGAAATTGGCCGGTTCGGGTCCCAATTCGTCCAAGCTTTGAATCATGCCCGGCAGATGGGTGTCGGATAGCAGACCGATGCGCATTCAACAAATTTAACGAGCCCAGATGGTAAAGTCAAACAACCCCGCGGCCAAGCCGGACAACGTCCCCCTTTCGTAAAGGGGGATTTAGGGGAATTTCCCCCACAAATATGATTCCTAACCAAAGGAGCAGAGATAAAATATGCCTCAGGATAGAACCGCAGCCATCGTTGGGATCCACGAATACCCGTTGCGGGTGGTCGGCTCGGATATCAGCGCACTTCAGATCAAAGCCGCCTCAGCCGCCAAGGCCTTGGAAGATGCCGGCTTTGCTTGGAAAGACGTGGATGCCGTGTACGACACCGGCAGCGACCAGGGAATCGGGGGTCTGGGAATATCCGAGTATTTCGGATTCAAACCCAGCATCATAGACAACACCTCGGTAGGTGGATCGTCCTTCGAGTTCCACGCCAATCATGCGCGCCGGATGATCGAGGCGGGCAAGTGCAATCTGGCGCTGATCACTTACGGCTCCACATCCCACTCCGACCGGAGGGCCATCGGCACCGCGGGCGCCACCGGCGGCGGACCATCTAACCTGTTCCGAAATATGGAAGACCCTTGGGGACTCACCCTCATCGGCAACTACGCCATGGTGAAGATGCGCCATAAGTTTCAATATGGCACGACCGACGAGCAGTTCGCCGCCATCTCCGTGGCGACCCGACGCCATGCCATGCGCAACCCCGAGGCGGTCAAGGCCATGACCGACCTGGAATTTGTCGGCGTCAATGAGATCAGCGTCGCAGACGTTCTGGACTCCCGGACCGTCGCTTACCCGCTGCACCTGCTGGAATGTTGCATGGTGTCGGATGGCGGCGGGGCAGTCCTGGTGGCCTCCGCCGAGATGGCCCGCAACGCCAGGAAGAAGCCGGTGTGGATAATCGGCGGCGGTGAAGCCACCAAGTACCGGGAGAACGGCGGCGATATCACCGTCAGCGCCGGTGCCCAGTCGGGCCCAGTTGCCTTCCAAGATGCCGGAGTCTCTCCATCTGAGATTGACATCTTGATGGCATACGACTCGTTCACCATCACCGTCATGTGCATGATCGAGGACCTGGGGTTCTGCCAAAAGGGAGAAGGGGGCGCCTTTGTCAGCGATGGCCGATTGGATTATGACAACCCGGGGAAACCGGCGATCAATACCGATGGCGGGGGCCTGTCGTCCAACCACCCCGGCGCCAGGGGCATCTTTCTGTTGATGGAAGCAACCCGTCAATTGCGGGGTGAGTCTACGTCCCAAGTAGCCAACGCCAAACTGGCGGTGGCCGTGGGCAACGGCGGACAGCTCGGCTCGCGCCATGCCACCGGGGCAACCATACTGGCCGCCGATTAATCCCGAATCAACCACATTTAGGAGAATAAATAGATGGCACCGCTACGACCGCAACCCGCCTTCCCGGAAAACGACACCCAGCCCTTTTGGGACGCTACCAAGAAACACGAGCTTACGTACCAGACCTGCGATCGGTGCAATGAGGTGATCTTTTATCCGCGCCGCCATTGCACTAGCTGCGGCTCGGACCAAAATACTTGGCATGTTTCCCAAGGATTGGGCTCCGTCTACACCTTCAGCGTCATCATGCAGAGCCGCCATCCGGCTTTCAAAGACCTGGGGGCCTATGCCGTGGCCTACGTTGATCTGGACGAGGGCTTCCGCATCATGACCAATATCGTCGGGATTCAGGACCCCACCACCGACATCCAATGCGGTATGAGAGTAAAGTTGCGCTGGGAAGACCAGGGCGACGGCGAGGTATCGCTTCCCATGTTCGAGCCGGCCTAAACAGAAATTATTTGAGGTAACGCCATGGGAGTTCTTTACGAGAAAAGAGGACACGTCGCTTACGTCACCATCAATAACCCCGACAAAGCAAACATCTTAGATCGGACGACGTCGGACGAATTGGCCGAGGCTTGGAAAAACATCTGGGACGATCTTGACGTTCGGGTAGCCATCTTGACCGGCGCGGGGGAGCGGCATTTTTGCGCCGGGCACAATCTGGAGCTCCCGGAAGGAATCACCGTTGAAGAGCGGGAGAGGTTAAGGACCGAGAATATCTTCTGGCCGTCTTCTGGGACGGTAAATGGGTCCAAGTTCGGCACCGACGGCAGCCTGGGCGACCACTACGCCCAGATCTGGAAGCCGGTTATCGGCGCGATAAACGGGTGGGCGGCGGGCGCCGGATTTTACTTGATGCTAACTTCGACGGATATCAGGATAGCTTGCGAAGATCACGCCCGGTTCAAGTTCGCTTTGTTGAGCCAGGGGTGGGTGGGTCACGGACCCGGGGCCACTTACCTCACCCGGCAAGTGGCTTACGCCGACGCGATGAAGATACTGCTTACCGACGAACCTTTCGACGCCAAAGAGGCGCTCCGGATGAATCTGATCAACGAAGTAGTCGCCCACGATAGTTTGATGGAACGGGCGGAGGAGCTGGCCGCTCAGATAGCGTCGATGCCGCCGGTGGCGGTGCGGATGATGAAGGAATTCATAATTCGGTTCCGCGACGTTCCGGTGGGCGAGGCGTGGCGGGTGCAGACGCTGATGAATTCACTTTTGACCCAGATCACCACCGATGGTACAGAGGGCAGGAACGCGTTCAATGAAAAGCGCCCGCCCAACTTTACGGGAGGGATCCGGGACAAGGGCGAAGTATTCCCGGAGCTAGACGAGGCGGAACGAGAACGTCTAAAGGCGGTTCGGAGAGACCTGCTGGGTTAGTGGCCGGCTTGGCATAGACGTTGCCGTTGTCTATTCTGGTTTCAAGCGCGTCCGTGGCGCCGATGACGACTGGCTCGTATTTATTGCACCTCGGCAGATTGGCATAGGGAGCCGCCATGAGATACAACCTGGCCATCGCGATCCTCGCCATACTGGTTACGGGCATCGTTTCGTGCTCCCAATCCGAACCAACCCCGACCCCTGACGCCGTTGCTACATCTGAACCAACACCAGTACCTGTGGAACCATCCGTGGCAGCCCCAGCGTCCCCAGCGATCTCTCCAGGAGCAACCCCCATTCGGGAATCGCCGGCTGTTACGCCATCGGTAGATAAAGTACCGCTTCAAGATACCCCGGCACCGCCGGTGTCTGATTCCACTACCGTTCCAACACTAGGGCCTTCGAGCCAGGAGCCAGCACCCACCGGGCCGAGGTTGTCGGGGAAAGTGGTTCTAGCTGAAGCGCAAGAATTGTTTTCCCAGCGCGGGTTGGTATTGGAATCGGAGTTGGCAAAGGTGTCGGTTTTTGGACTGGATGGGTCCCCCATGGCAGATGGGGGTCATGGCGATTCCTTTTCCTTCAACCTTCCAGCGGGCGCCGCTTATCTGTTGAAAGCAAAAACCGTGGATGGCGCCGTCCTGTGGGCGCTGACACCGGTCTTAAGCGGCGACACCACCATGGACATCAGCCTTGAAACCACCTACCAGACGGGTCTGATTTACGCGGCTGAAGGCAAAGGCACAATCTCCGGGCGATCTGTTTCGGATCTCAAAGGGAAGGCAAAAGGGGCTCTGGACGTGGGCGCAGACCGGCTGGTGAACACGGTAAAAAGGGTGGTCAATAACGGGCTGCTATGGCGGGTGGACTACTTGATCTTCACCGAAATGAATGAGGTGACCCTCCGGGCATTTGGCGGAGGGTTGTCTCCGGTGAGGTCCCTGGTTTCGGTGCTGGATGACCCCCAACCGGATTATGTGCCCCATGTCTATATGCTAAACACCGCCGCCGGCGACCCTTTCCTGGACCGCATATTAATGTCGGAGATGAAGGCCGATCGTTGGGCCGCCATCGTCGTAGCGGAGGATATTCCTCCCAGGGTGTACCAGGGCCTGGGCGAACTGCACGTGATCCATGGAGGAAAGACGTTGGTCTACGGTGAAGACAAATGTTTTGATTGGAAAGTTCAAGACACAGAGCGGGAATGCCGGGTGTTCCGTCAGGTCTTGGTCACATATCCACTGGACGCCCCTCCCGGCGTATCTCCTACGGTGGTGACTGAGGTGGGAGACTTCCACGGAGCGAACCGTCCCCAGTGGTCCTGGGACGAAAAGAATATCGCCTTCGACGCTTTTCCCGAAGGCAGACAAGGGCGGACTCAGATATATGTTATGGACCGCGACGGCGGAAGTGTACGGTAGCTTACGGCGGAATCTGAGGGCCAAAACGGCGCCAGGGCGGCCAGTTGGTCTCCGGACAATTCCCAGATCGTATATTTCTCGGACCGGGAGTCATTTTCCTGGGATATCTGGCTGATGAACGCCGACGGTTCGGGAACGCAAAATCTAACCAAGGGCCAGGTCAAATTTCCCAGCGGTCCCAAGTTCTCTCCCGATGGACGGCGAATCCTGTTCTACGCCAACGATGATGAGCCGGCTGCCGGACGCCGGGGAGGTCCCGATTCCGAGTTGTGGATCATGGACCGGGATGGGGCCAATTTGACCAAGATTACCGACGACGACGTTGACGACGAAAACGCGGTGTGGGGCTTAAATGGGATAGACGTTGTCTACAGCGTGAAGGAACGGACATGGGAAGCAGCCGACGCGCTTACCGGGAAGAAACTGTTCGAATTCCCCGGCGTTGCCCGTGGCAAATACGTCAGTCCGGTTTTAGCGGCAACCGGTCACGTGCTGATACCGACCCAGGCGGCTATAGAGGAAAAGAAGGTCGACGAAAGGGGGTATGTGGACCAGGACTGGTTAAAAGCTAGGCTGGAAGACAAACCGGGCAGCGGCACGGCATCAAGCATAACTGGGGCCCAATCTCGAAGTGGCTATCGAGTGACAACCCCCTCGAAAGACCCGATAGCAGGGATCCGCTACGAAATCTACAATGCGTTCTCTCAGACCGGGATATACAATTCCTACATCGGGGGCTATTTGCCCCCGATAATTAGCTGGCCCTAGAAGAGAAGCTGGACCTCCATAAACATGTCCAAGATATGCCCATGAAGGTCTACCACTCATACGGACCAAGTTGTCCGGGTTGTCTTGTGCGGCCAGCTTGAGTTTTAACCAACCTGATGTTTTTCAATAAGGATTGCTCTCCCTACTCTCTCGCCCTCAAGGTCAAATGGTACATGGGGTGGAGACTATCCATCTGATCACCACGTGGTCTCCCTGAAAGAATGTAAAGGTTGCCTGCAAGGTCTTGCCCGAAGGACGAGATATTGAGTTCCGTGTCAATTAGGAACTGGTGGTACGGGTCAGAATAGCCATCGTACCAAACGGCATATATCGCCCCGGTGCAAAAATCAGCATACACGTATGGGCCTACCAGAGGTGGGATGCCACGTCCTTGGAAGGCATACTCTCTAATGATTGCGCAATATTGAGGGCCCTCCTCGTCGAGCTCAACCAAGGGCGTTTCCAAGCTGTCTACGTCGCAGCCGTTCGGCTCGTAACAAATTGTGCCTTCCATGATGTTCCAACCATAGTTGCGGCCTATTTGGATCAGATTGATCTCTTCCTGCTGGCTGCTGCCTAAGCCGCCTAACCATAGTCCGGTCTCACGATCGAACGAGAATCTCCAGGGATTGCGAAACCCATAAGGCCAAATTTCCGGGCTGGCCCCGGGAAGCCCCACGAATGGGTTATCCTCCGCCAGCCGTTCCTCCGGACAAGTCAAATGAAGTAACGAGCCCCGCAAAGTGGATCTATGTTTGCGGTGGCTATCGCGTGGCAACCCCTCCAAGAATCTGCTCCCGGGAATTCACCACAAAATCTACATCGCGTTTGCTCAGAGCCCGATCTACCATTCCAACATCGGGGGCTATTTGCCCCCGATTATTAGCTGGCCTTAAGGGCGGACCAGTGGCGGTTAGGACTCTTTGGGAACGTATTGCAGAGGCATGGCGCCCAGCTCGAACCTGGGATCATATTCCATGTGGGAGCGGATACGTTCCAGATAGTTGTCCCGGTTGACCCCGAACATTTCGTAGCGCCCAAGGTGGTTCAGAAAGAAGGTGTGGACGCCCATCTGGTAAAGGGTACCCACGTCTCCCAGGATCAAAGCCTCTATCTCGTCGCCGGTCAATGGAAAGCTCTTGACCGTGCCCTCAGGGTCCTCTTTGATGCGCTTGCGGAAGTCGGCGTCGTTATCCAACAGGTAGAGAATCTTGTTCAGCAGATAAACGCTCATTTTCGTCCCCCCTCCAGGTCCCACACCGCGTAACCGCTGCCTCCGTCGTTCTCCACGAAGAGCGGTTTGGTATCGCCCACCGCTCCGGTGAGGCCGATCCAGTTAAGCAATTCGGTGCTGTTGTTCCCGGCATCGGCCATGCGCTGTGCCGTGGCTCGCCGGGCCAGGGTTTCGTACTTGCCGTTTTCTAGCAGATCGGTCACCGTCCCCACCCAGTTGTCGTCGGTCCACCCTCTAAGCGGACCGCCAACATCCATGGCGAAGCACCCGCTGGCCAGAATGGCTACGCGCTGATCTCCCTCCCATTGCTCAACGAACTTTCGGACCATGCGCCCCAGGGAAAAAGTCCGCCGGGCCGTGGGTGTAGGAGCCGCGAAGCCGTTGACGTATAGAGGGATAACCGGGATCTCCATGTTAGGGTTCAGGAAGTGCAGGGGAACCATCATAGAATGGTCCAGGCGCAGTTCCTCGGCGGCAGCCAAGTCGAAGTTGGACTTTAGCCCGTAACCTAACAGCCCTTTACCCATCTTGACGTCGCCTTTAACCACGTAGTGGGGCATGGGGACCCATATCTCCTCAGGCCCCTCGGATTCCTCGGCAATACCTACACAAAAGGCCGGAACGTTGGCGTAGAAAAAATTGACGAAGTGGTCTGAGTCTAGTTCGATTATGACGTCGGGAGCCGCCGCCTCAAAATATCCGGCTACCTGCTTAAACAGGGCTTCTCCCCGCAATTGCCCTGGAGCATCTTGCATCTCCCGAACCAATCTTGGCGGGTGCGGGACACCGGCTGCTAGAACTAGTTTGGCCATGCTCCCCCCTTACTTGAGAAACCGGTCAATCTTCGCGGCGAGCGCTAATTTCAAAGTGGTCCAAATGGCGCTCTACTTGTCTCTGGAATCGGCCTCTGACCATATGGGGCATATTACGTCGGAGTAGGACCAATGTCTACTGGCAGGTTTGGGTGGAGTGGGAACGATCCAACAGCATCACCCTTCGAAGTAGCCATTTTTTCATCCTGTAATCACTACTTTGAGTGATTCCTAGTTAAGTCTAGGCGGTTAAGGTAACCACGGGGTTCCCTGATTGCCGACCTGACCCGGCAGCAGGTCCCAAGGATTGATCACATGCGACGACAAACAGGTTTTACCTTAGTCGAGCTATTGGCCGTGATGGCCATCATAGGCATCTTGGCTGGAATCACCGCCGGTGCTGTTACCGGTCTGGGTGGACAAGGTATAAACGCACAGATCGCCAGCGATACAAACGCGATCGAAACTGCCGCCGACCGTTTCTTGAACGACACATTTCCCGAAACGTTTCCGGTGGAGGCTCTAGCCAGCGGAGAAGAGGATCTGGGCGTAAGAACCATCGACTTCGATGCGGCGTTGCCTCAGGATCCAACGAAGACGTTTGTTCTCGACTTTCTTAAGAAAATCCCCGACTCTGCGGCCCTGGTGAGCTACTGAATCGACACCGTGACAGGAAGAGTATTCACTGCGGATGACGGAGCGGCACTAGTTCCTCCTCCGGACAGCCGGTTAGACGCCTCGTTCAGCGATCTGTCGCCTTCCGGCAATCCGGTGGTGACGTTTGAGTTGAACATGGGCAAAAATAGGGCTGCCGTGGAGGAGCTTCGAATCCAGGGACCGGGAGGCTTTGTCCTCGGCGGTAGGGCCCTTCCAGCAGGAAGTAAGGTTGGCAAACTAGAGATTACATTTGGCAACGACAACCCCTGGAGGTCCGGCCACGAGATCAGTGTTGACACCGATCTCATCGCCACTGGTAGGGCTCATGAATGGGAAATGACAGTGGACTATACCTCCGCCACCAGCGACTCCGACAACAGTAGTGTTACGGGTGTGAGGGAAGGCGTCGGAACCCTTACCCATAGTTTTACCATTTCGGCATCCGGAGATCTTGGAGTCCCCGGAAAGATCTTCCTGGTGATGGACCGAACCGGTCTCACAAAATTTCAGAATGAAGCAACTGAGACTTGGGTTTTGACCATCTTTGACAAGGCTCAAGACTCCGCCGGAGTAGTCATAGTCCCAGAGGAGAGATTAATCACCAACCCATCGGTCAGCAAGGTCTACCGGTGGCTTACCGAAGAGCATTCGACGGTCCAAGTCGAAGATATTTTCGTGCCCGTGGCCGGACGGCTATCGATTGTGATCAAGGTCGTGGTGTCTCCCACGGCAACCCCGTCTCCGTCGCCCACACCGGCGCCTACGCCCACAGCAACCCCGCCACCGACGCCTACACCAGCGCCCTTGACTCTAGTGCAGACTATCGACGGCACCCAGGGCGGCGGGATCGCCTTTCTAAATGTTGTTGACGTGGCGGTTGACGCGGGTAACAACATTCGGGTGATTGAAACAGATATAGTCACATTTGACGGCCGGCTTAGATCGTTCGATACAAACGGCGATCCGATCTCGCCTACAGTTACGTTAGACCAACCCAAGTCGGTCGCGATCGATTCCTCTGGTAAAAGCGTCGTCGTCGAGGGTTTCACTTTTACGATCTCAACCCGTAATCTCGACGGTGCATTGGATTCTTCGTTCCCGACTACCGGGAATTCTTTGAGCGTGGCCGTGGGCCAGGACGGTAACTACCTTGTGGGCCAAAGCCCCGTGCGAGTCCGCCAATTCTCACCACCAGCAGGCACTTTGCTTCAGACCATTGGAGCGTCGGATTTTACCGGCTCCTCGGTTGATGCAGTCGCGGTGGACCCCACCACCGGACGGTTCTACTTAGCCGATTCAACAGGCGGCGCAGATCGGGTTCTCCTTTTCAACGCCAATGGGACGTTCAATTCGGTCTTCGTCACGGGAATCCCTCAGCCTTTGGGCCTGGCGGTTGATGCTAGCGGCAACGTTTACGTGTCACAAACGATTACCGGCCCACGGATCCGTATTTTCCAGCCTAATAAGTTTGAATTAGATTCCATCGTCACGGACATTAGTAACCCCAGGGGTATTGCGATCGATAACGATGGCCGCATCATCGTGGCCGACGGGCCGGTTGTGAAGATTTTCTCAAAACTGCCGTAGCGAGGACCTTGGTCTGGAAGTACGATACGCACGGCAGCGAAGATTGGACACGCCCGTATATTAGAATGTCAACGTTGGCTTCCCGAAATCGAGTCTAAGCAGACGAGGCTGCCGGTAGCCGATCAACGTGGCTTTAATCGTACCGGCTAGATCAAGTCCCGCATCTCGATCCTGTTAGCAATGGCGTCACCCCTCTCCCAGTGGGAGAGGGGCCAGGGTTGAGGGCTACCCTCCCCAACTATAGTCCCAATCTCCAGGCATGCAGGACCGCGGAGACAGCTGTGGCTAAGTTTGTGCTGGAAACTCCGGGAGCTATGGGAATGGAGACACAGTGGGCGGCTCTGGCCATTAAATTCCGGCTGAGCCCTTCCCGGTCCGCGCCGAAAGCAAGCATGGCATCGGATGGTAACAACCCCTGCCGCAACGGCTCACCGCCGGGGGCGATAACCACTAAAGGCCGGTGACAAGCAGGGAGGGAATCGATCCAGGCTACCGGTATCGCGTACGGCAACCCCGTTGCGGCGATGACTGCTGCCGGTTATATTGGCCGGCTTCCTGCACTGTTTGGTCAAGCAGCATTTCGATGCGTTTTCGCCCACGCTCGCCGGTCAAGATGGAGGAGTGTCACGCGGTTTGTTGTCCTCTGGGTCGGTTGATGCAGTGCGGCGGGATCAACTGGTACGATGCATTTAGATAACTGAACGCAGGTCTGGGACCAACAGAAAGGAGAAAGCCATGCCTTGGGAATGTGCGGCCTACAAGTTCATGATGGCCTCCCCGGAAGACGTAAGCGGCCTGGAATCCCTGATCGAACAGGGCGATCTCGCTGCGGATGAAGTCTTGTGCATCATTGCCAAGACCGAAGGAAACGGGCGTGTGAACGACTTCTCGCGCCCCCTGGCGCACCGAGCCTTCCGAGATTGCCTGGCGGCGCATACCGGTTGGACCGGAGCGCAAGTTGATGACCGGGTCATGTTCTGCATGTCCGGTGGTTGCGAAGGTGTAATCACTCCACACGCCACCGTGTTCACGCGCCGTCAAGCTAATGCCATAAGTGGCAAAGGTGAACCCAGGTTGACTCTGGGTATCAGCTTTACTCGTGACCTGCTGCCAGAGGAATTGGGAACCGTCGTGCAGGTCGAACTGGTAAGCGAAGCGGTTCGTTCCGCTCTGGCAAACGCAGAGATCACCAACGTTGACGACGTTCATTACGTGCAGGTCAAGTGCCCGCTTCTGACCAGCGACCGCATCGCTGAAGCCCGCGCCCGCAACGAGCGGACCGTGACGGAAGACACATTACGTTCCATGGGGTATTCCAACGGCTCCTCCGCCCTGGGAATCGCGCTGGGCCTTGGTGAGCTGTCCGGGCCGATCGACCCGGCGTCCATCTGTACCGATCCTGATCTATACACCAACCTCGGCGGATCCTCGTCCGGCATCGAACTCATGCGATGCCAGGTTTTAGTTGTCGGCAACGTCGAAGGCGCGGCAAGTGTCTACGTGAGCGGGCACCATATACTGACCGACTTGATCGACGCGGATGGTGTGCGTGCCGCCTTGCGTAGCGTGGGCGTTACTGTCGAGGGCACGGTGTCGGACGCCCAACGTGATCGTATAGTCAATGTGTTTGGCAAGGGTCAAGTATCGCTCGATGGCCGGGTGCGCGGGCACAGGAGCACTCTTCTTACAGATTCGGACCTCAACACGCGGCCAGCTCGTGCCGTGCTGGGTGCCGTGATAGCTTCCGTCGTCGGAGACCCAGCCATTTATGCTTCAGCTGGTTGGGGATACCATCAAGGACCGGCCGGCGGCGGCATGGTGGCGGTAATAGCCAAAGTGTAGAGGCCCACCGGGATCTAGGCCGGCGAGTGGATCATTGTGGAAGGTTCTAGCCACAGCTTAGCGGATTGTTCCAGCTATCTTTAGCAAAATGTCCGCCACCTCCCTGGGTTTGGTTATCATCGGGTCGTGGCCGGTATCCAATTGATACAAGCCCCAGCCCGATTGCCGGACGCGCTTGGCGATCGGGTCAAACCCCGATTCGCTGGACAGAATGAAAGACCGGGATATTTCTTGCGCTTCGAAACTACCCAACCTCAGCGGTTGGGCAAAGGCGGCGACCGACTGAGGGCATAGGCGGGGCAATACCCAGGATTGGTCCTCCGGATCGGCGATGCCCCACCGCCGGCGGATCTCCTCGACGGTGGTGGGCGGGGGCAGGAATTCCTCGCGGTTGTTGATGGCCGCTCGGACCTGGGCGGTGAATTCAGGGCCTCGCACGGCATCAAGCTGGTCAACCATAGACTCACCGTCCCGGGGCACCACGCCGTTCACGTAAACCAGGTGCTCCAGCAATTGAGGACAGACCTCTGCCACGCCGGAAATGACCATTCCTGCGTAGGCGTGGCCCACTAAAATCACCCTCTCCAATCCCTCGCTTTCCAGAAGCTCCGTAACGTCTTTAATGTGAAGGTCTAGGTTAATGACCGCGGGGTCTATGTATCGGGCAAGGTGAGAACGCTCGCCCATGCCCGTAAGGCTGAGAGCGTAGACTGAGCTGCCGTATCGTCGCAAAAGAGGTTCCACCTTCCACCAACACCAGCCGCCGTGCCAAGCCCCGTGCACCAAAACGAAAGTTGCCATTAAAAGTCCTTGTTAGCTCAAAATTCCCAAGCATAGACAGATTGGATATTGGGAGAGCGCGCAATGGGGAACGCGACGCCGCAGAACCTATGACGGGGGATTGAAGAAGCCTAAGTTTTCACGAAGAGTACCGGGAATGTAATCCTTGCGGAACAGTCCTCGGTGTTGCAATTCGGGGACCACCCCCTGGACAAAATCGACATAGGCTCCCGGCATGTGGGTGGCGGCAATCACAAAACCATCACAAGACTCGCTCAGGTACCAACTCTCCATCTGGTCTACTATCTGCTCGGGAGTGCCGGCGAACACAGGAAGTTCGCTTAGAGTACCCCTGCCGGAATAACGTATAAAATCATCTACACTAGGGTTCTTGGTGCCGCTCAGTTCCACCACGCGGTCTAGGAATCCTCTTAGGCCTGTCATGGACTCTAGTGTTTCGTCAGACAGCGGCTCATCTGTGGGGTGATGGGCGAAATCATAGTTAAAAACTTCAGATAAAAGTACCAAAGAATCGGTCTGGTTGGCCAAACTATCTATGAAAGCCAACTTTTCCTGCGCTATCTCTTCAGTCTCACCCACCACGACGTAGACCGCTGGCGCCACCTTAAGAGAGTCCGGGTCGCGGCCTGACGCTTCCCTTCGTCGACGCAAGTCTTCCCTGTAGGCCCTACAACCATCGGCTGTAGGGTAGATGACAAAGAGAAATTCCCCCCAACGGGCTGCAAACCGTCTACCTCTATCGCTTTGGCCAGCTTGGATAATCACTGGATGGCCTTGAGGCGTCTGTGGGACCGTAAAAGCGCCCTGCTACTGAAAATAGAGACCCGAATGGTCGACTCTATGCACCTTGGTTGAATCAGCGAATCTTCCGGTTTCTCTGTCTGCCACCATAGCTTCGGGTTCCCATGAGTGCCAAAGCTTGCATACCACGCTCATGAATTCATCTGCAACGTCGTATCTGGTGTCGTGAGGCAGATGCTCAGAATCCCCGAAATTCTGGGCCTCTGAATCGTTCAAAGAAGTCACCACGTTCCAAACTGCTCTACCTTTGGTGAAGTGATCTATGGACGCGAAAAGCCGGGCTACATGAAAAGGGGAGTAGTAGGTTGTTGAATACGTCGCACCTAAGCCTAGGTGGCTTGTAGCCAGGCCCATTGCGGTGATTATCGGCACCAAGTCTAGTTTGACAGTGCGAATCCCATGTTCGACAGCGGTCTCATGGGTGTTCCCAAACCGGCTGGACATGGCCAACCGGTCATCGAGAAAAGCTAGGTGGAACTTCCCCTCTTCCAAGATAGGGGCGATATTTTGGTAGAAAGCCAGATCCAGGAAGTTGGACTCGGTTTCTGGGTGCCGCCAAGGCCCGGTGTAATTTGAACAATTGGATGCCTGGAGAAAAGCTACCAAGATCATCTCTTTGTTGTCGTGGCTGGCCATATCAGTCAGTAAATGCGAGAGGTCCCTAAATGAGTAAAGACTTAGGTTTAGTCTATCTTGGTGCCAAATATAGTATCACCACATCAGGAGTAAAATCGACGGCCACTAAGAGGACTTGGCATTGTGTCATTTTCGTCGGATCATCGCGTACAACACCCGCCGCCAGTCAGGCCGGTGGCTGATATGGTGTATTGGATTGTGAATTTTCTGAAGCCAACTGGCGTCCTTCCGGCGGCGCGGGCCGAATCGGATATTCTAAAGGCGTGTCTAACAGCATAGAACAGCAGCACCGGTTTCAAATTGCGATGCCGGCGCGAGACCGCTTGGATGATGTGAGTCCTTCTCCTCTATAGTCCCAATCTCCAGGCATACAGGACCGCGGAGACAGCGGTGGCTAGGTTGAGGCTGGATACTCCAGGAGACATGGGAATGGAGACACAGTGGGCGGCTCTGGCCATTAACTCCCGGCTGAGTCCTTCCCGCTCCGCGCCGAAGGCAAAGATGGCATTGGATGGCAACAACCCCTGCCGCAACGGCTCACCGCCGGGGTCGATAACCACCAAAGGCCGATGACAAGCAGGGAGGGAATCGATCCGGGCTACCGGTATCGCATACTGCAATCCCGTCGCGGCGATGACCGCCGCCGGGTTCCAAGGGTCCTGCGGGCCGGTGGTTAACACCCCGGCCGCTCCCGCCGCTGCCGACACTCGGATCGCCGCGCCGATGTTGAGAAGATTCCTTGGGTTCTCCAGCAGCACCACGGGAGCAGGATCCTGATCGTCCAGCATCTGGACCGGGGACACTTTGGGACGCTTTGCGATGGCGATAACGCCCGTGGGGGGTGTCACCGGCGCCAGCTTGGCGAAGACATCAGCGGGAATTACCCGAACATGTTCATCGACCTTGGCAGCGGTGTCGGGAGCATACTCCGCTACAAGTTTTTTCAGGTCTCCATCTTCCGCGGCAACGACGTCCATTAATTCCGCGCCGAAGCGAATGGCGTGTTTCAGAGGGTGAAACCCTTCCAGAACCACCAGGGTGTGGTCGCCGCGAGCGCTACGAAAGCGATCGATGCGAACCTGGTGGTTCATGGTACTCGCTGCTGCCTTAGGCCGATCGGCTACGGCCGCCGGAGGGACGCTGCCGATTTCCCGGCCTCGGTCCTCTGGGGACGCTGGGCGTGCCTGAAGAGATTCCCACTGCCAGTCCCCGCGTTCGCGTGGCTTGGCCACTGGCAGGTCTGCGGTTACCCGGATTGCCGCCGAATTGGCGGCCATTAGTCTGGGGCTGAATGAACCGGTCTGGCGGGAATTGGGCTTCAGGATCGAAGTCGCCATAGTTGAACCCAGGCAACCGGCGCCGTTCAATCTTGGCGTTCAAGACCTTCTCCACCACACGCACCATGGACCGGTCATCCGGCACGGCCAGGGTGAAGGCTTCACCGGTTTGTAGGGCCCGGCCGGTACGGCCGATGCGGTGGGTGTATGCGTCTGCCGTATCCGGCATGTCGAAGTTGATCACGTGGGAGAGGTTCGGCACGTCGATACCGTGGGATGCGATGTCCGTCGCCACTAGGATGTCGAACTTCCCTTCCCTGAATCCGTCCATCGATTGCTGCCTTCGGTTCTGAGACAGATTGCCCTGCAGCGACGCCACCCGGTATTTGTGGTTCGCTAGGTCTAACGCAAGCCTTTTCGTGCGATGCTTGGTTCGGGTGAAGATCAATGTACGTCCCGCGGGCGTCTGTTCCAATAAGGCAAGTAGCAGGCCCCTTTTAAGTGCTTCAGGAACCGGGTACAGGGCATGAGATACGGTTTTCGCCGGCGCTATGGGGTCGACTTGCACCGTGGTGTGGTCATGTAGGATGTCGACCGTCAGCTTTCGGATATCTTCTGGCATCGTAGCCGAGAATAGAAGAGTTTGGCGCTTGGTTGGCACCAGCTTGAGGATGCGCCGGACGTCGGGTAGGAAACCCATGTCGCACATGGTGTCGGCTTCATCCAAAACCAACACCTCGATCCCAGACAGGTCGATGGCGCCATCGCCGACGAGATCCAGTAACCGGCCGGGGCATGCAACCATGATTTCCGGGTTGCGCCGCAATCCTTTTAGCTGTGGGATCTTGCTCACGCCACCATAGATCGCGATGCTGGTCACTCTGGTATCCTGGGCAAGGTCTCTGCACGCCTGGTGGATCTGCTCGGCTAGTTCACGGGTTGGCGCCACGACAAGCACGCGTACTTTGCGTGTCCCGGGATTGCGAATCAAATGGTGGATGATGGGCAACGCGAAGGCGGCCGTCTTGCCGGTGCCGGTCTGGGCTAGTCCTAGAAGGTCTTTCCCCTCCATGATAGAGGGAATCGCTTGTTGTTGGATGGGGGTTGGGGTGGTGTAGCCTACGGCTTTGACACCAGAGAGAATAGCTGTATCGAGGTTGAATTCTTGGAAACTCACAGAGAGTGGTTGCTCCTTGACCGCTTTGAGCTAAGCCACACTCTCAGCCCGATATTCGCCGTCATTTCGATTCGGTCATCACCATGATGCCGTTTAACCAGTATAGCAGGTGACGCAATCCGGATGATACTTGGCTAATCTCCCGGTAACCGGCTAATATCTAGGAGTTATGAAAACTCTCAGCTTTGGAACGGAGTGACGGATGCGGTATGACACGATAATTATAGGTGCGGGTTCCGCTGGTTGCGTGCTTGCGTCACGCTTGACGGAGGACTCTGGACGTTCGGTATTGTTATTGGAAGCAGGGCCAGACTATCCGGACCACGAATCGATGCCAGACGAGATTAAACACGACGCCAACCAAAGAGCGTCCGAAGATAACGCCGCCCACAACTGGTCCTTCGTCGGGTCAGCAAGCCCTAAGCGCCTCGACTTGGTGTCTGTGCCTCGAGGCAAAGTCACTGGCGGCACCAGCGCGATCAACCACCAGATATTTCTTCGGGGCGCGCCCGAAGATTTTGACAATTGGGCCTCCATGGGGAACGATCGGTGGAGCTTTCTGGAGGTGTTGCCTTACTTCAGGAAGTTGGAAACCGACTTGGATATTCGCGACGACTTTCATGGCTCCCAAGGGCCGATTCCCGTGCGCCGGCACCCCCGCGAGACCTGGTTGCCGCTCCAAGCCGCCTTTCATGCCGCTTGCATTGCCGAGGGATTCCCCGAAGACCCGGACATGAACAATCCGGAAGCTAGTGGAGTTGG